>Ga0073908_1000639_pt1 | contig 57133 bp, 47 predicted proteins | sample MucameincwithD2O_FD_65484 | JGI IMG/M metagenome (GOLD analysis project Ga0073908, IMG submission 65484) | Mouse cecum microbial communities from Vienna, Austria - Mucus amended microcosms incubated with D2O | ecosystem: Host-associated > Mammals > Digestive system > Large intestine > Cecum... | reverse complement strand
CATACTCCATGGATGCAATGCCGCTCGTCGCATCAAAAGCCCCCTCCCACGTAAGGGTCGCTTTTTCTGCGTTTTTCCAGCCTTCCGGGACCACATGGATTTCTCCTGCCGACGGCGCAGTCCGGTCTACCAAAAACTCTGTGTATGCTTCCGTCCCGGTATTGCCGAGGCTGTCTTGCCCACGCAAAAATAGCGTATGCTTCCCGTCTGAAAGATGACGAATGTCAAGCACAAAACCGGCATACGAGCCCGCCGTACTTCCCGTATCTGTCCAGGCTCCGCCATCTATCCGGTATTCCGTCTTTGCAATCGCATTCAAATCAGACATCCCGCTCCAGGAAAGCGTAACAGTTTCCTCATTTGTATAGCCCTGCGGTGACACCGTAAGACTTTGGCCTGCCGGTCCTGTCCGGTCAATATAAAAATGTGCCCCGGTAAATCCTCCCGTATTCCCGCCTGCATCACGCCCACGCACATAAACGGTATGTTCCCCGTCACTCAAGGACGCAGTAGAAAACGTATAGCTTCCGGAAGCCACATTCTGGTCAGTATCCTGCCAGGAGGTGGTGTTATCAATCGAATACTGCACCCGTCCGTCCCCGAGCGTATCGGTAATCCCTGCACTGGTGCTGTTATAATCCCGGATTCCATTCCAGCTGATGCTTAACGTATTCCCTTTGCTGTACCCTGACGGCGTTGCTGTTACCGCTGCAGGCTGGTTCGGTGCAATCCGGTCCGGCAGGATGGCGCTTACCCCTTTATACGTTCCAGGATCAATCGCCTGCCCCAGGCTGTTTGCCGGTACAATTGTAAACTGGTAGCTAAGGTCACTGGCATGTGTCCCACCCGCGACATTTGCATACGTAAAAGCCGGGATGCACGGTAACTCCGCCCCCTTTCCGTCCCCATGCAGCTTGTAGCGCTTCTTTTCAATCTCTTCTTCGGTCGGCCAGATTCCCTTTCCGCTTGTGCTCCAGGACGTGGTATTCCCCACAAAAAAGTATTCATATGCCTTCCCGTTATAAACCCCCACATAATATCCTTCCGCTCCCGGAATGCTGTTCCACGAAAGGTTTACATAACCTGTCCCCGAGTTCGCGCTGTTCCCCTGCGCAGATGCTTTAAGCCCTGTTTTTGCTTTTGTATCAATCTCTTCATACGTAATGGAAAAGCTCACACGCTTTGCCACATTTGCATCTCCCTGGTCGGAGGACGCAAGCTCGATATAATTTCCCTTTTTTCCGCTGCCCTTGACAGCCAGCCCACAATTTTCCTTCTGGTTAAGGCTATTGAACCACGTCGATACAAGCGGTTTGATATTCACCGTATTTTTCCCCGTCGAAAGCTTCCCGCTGTAAAAAGGGGAGGAGGCACATTTCGGCTGGTTCTTTCCTGTGATTGTTGACGATTTCCACGTCTCCTCCACCGCGTAAAATTCATAATCCTGGCTGCCGCTTTGGTCCTCCACATACAGCATCACAGAGGCCTTTGTAATGACCACATGCGATGCGATATCCTTCAGGCTGTCCGGAATCGCCGGGCGTAAAAATGCGGTATAGTCACTCCCGTCCTTGTTTCCGGCAAGCATCCGGGACTTATTTTCATCATAATGTGTCCCGCTCCCATCCGTGACATAATTATCTTCAATATCCGTATTCTTTTCTGTCTTAATCGTCGGGTCCAGCACCACCGGCCACTTACGCGCAGGGTCTGACAGCCATGCATCCGAAGGCACATACGAAAGCCGCCAGGTATCGCCTTCCACCTGTTCCATATTTACCGCAATCTCACGGCTTTCGGCCCCTGCCGCATCATACAGGAATGGCTCGGAAATAGAAAATATACGATTTCCTTCTTCATCAAGAAGGCCAAACCCATTCCCTTCCTGCACCGGTACAAGACCGGTAAGCTGCATCGCATAATCCACACGGTGTCCGCCGCAGTATCCATAAAGAATGAGTTCCTCCTTAATTCCGTCTTCCTTCTTCTCGTAGCGAATCTCCGGCTCTGGAATCTTTGCGTCTGTATTTCCCAATGTGTTTCCATCTGTTTCTGACTCTGCTTCCCAGCCGGACTCTGCCTCGGTCCCGTTTTCCCCGCCCGGTTCTGCGGTTTCCCCCGGCTCTCCTGTCTGGTCGGAATTGCCTATCCCATCCGGCTCTGCTTCCGTATTGGTATTATCAGCGTTGCCATCCTGATTCGTTTCCGCGTTTATGTCGCTGTTTCTATCCGCATCGGTTTCCCTGTCTGTTTCGTTGTTGTTATCTGCACCGGTTTCCCTGTCTGTTTCGTTGTTGCTATTTACATCAGTTTCCCTATTTGTTTGGTTGTTGCTATCCGCGTCAGTTTCCCTGTCTGTTTGGTTGTTGCCATCTGCGTCGGTTTCTTTCTCTGTATGGTTGTGGCCATCCGCATCAGTTTCCTTGTCTGTGCCGATGTTTCCATCTTCATCCGTCTCCCTATCAGGCTCACTGTCTTCGCCTGGGCTTGTTTCTTGATCCAGATCAGTTTCTCCGTCTGGGTCTTTTGCCTGATTTGTATCGCTCTTTCCGTCAGAATCCGCACTCTGATCCGGAGCAGTCTCTCCATCCGGGCCTGCTTCCTGATCTGTGTCACGCGTTCCATCCGAACCTGTCTCCGGTGCCTGTCCGCCCTGCTTTTCTTCCGATAATCCCTCCTGTGCCGCCATCGTCAGGACTTTCTCTACCGGCTCAAGCGCCGGCTCTGCATCCTCCCTGCCCTCAAAAATCTCTGCCGTAAACGAAATACCCAAATCCCCATAAGAAAGGGTAACCTCCGCATCCTCCCCTTCCCCCTCTATAGACGTTTCAAGGGACAAAGCCTCCGTTTCATCCGTCTGCCCTGTCCCTTGTGTCATCCCGCTATTCTTCTGTCCATCTTCTGAAGACACAGCAGTCCTGCTCTGCCCTGCCTTGCGCATTCCGGCTTTGCGCTCCGTGCCAGCTTCTCTCCCGTCTTCAGCCGCACTGCTGCCTGCATAATCGGAGGCCTCCAAATCTGCATAAAAAGTCAGCGTCTTTGTCCCGTCCACATGCGCACGTATCGTATAGTCCTCTCCTCTGATAACCGAATTTTCCTCACTCTGTGCCGCAACGGATAACCCTGGCTGCACAGCCATCAAACATGCCATTAAAAAACTGATCCCACGCTTTTTCATCATAATTCCTCCCTAGTATAATAATGATATAGCTACAAGAGCTATAGAGTTAATAAGTTACAAGGTCATATCTGATGAATAACAGAAGGAGAATTCCCTCTCCATCAGAAGTTATAAACATTTACCGTGTCTGAGGTTTCCTTAATGCACCAGACAAAATATAGAGGTATAATCACCGAGGCAGGATCATTGACGTTTCCTCCTTGGGAACCAGCAGAGCCTCTGCTGGCGAAACCTTAAGATAAGTCTGTCAGTCCATTCGGTGGTGATTTATGTTTTGGCTGGTTGGGAGGCCTCAGGCTATACCTGTATAAGCCGCTAGGTTGTGTATCCGCCTTTTGGAATTGGATGCCTGCCGGAAAGGATAAAAACATGCAATACCAAAAAGTACTTAAGATGCTTGAAAACACTCCCTATCTCTCAGTCGGGCTTGATGTCGGGGCAGACTTCACCTGGATGTCCATCATGCTCCCTAATAGCACGCTTACCGGGAAACCTTTCAAGATCGTTCATTCCGATCCCCAGTCCCGGGAGCTTGCCGTCACAAAAATAAAGGAAGCACAAAAGGCGTATTCTCTTGAAAGCCGCTGCTTCCTTGAGTCCACCGGGATCTACCACATCCCGCTCCTGTGCTTCCTTCGCGATAAGGGTTTTGACTGCTCGGTCATTAATCCTATCATTACTAAGAATAGCACAAACATGAACGTAAGAAAACTGCATAATGATAAATTTGATTCTAAAAAAGCTGCCAAAGTAGGGCTGGATGCTTCCCTGAAGACTTCCGTCATTCCGGATGATGAGGTCATTGACCTGCGCAACCTGGTACGGGACTATTATTACTTCAAGGACCTGCAGTCCGCTGTCATCCTGAAGCTCACGGCGGAACTGAAAGTATCTTTCCCCGCATACCGAAAGGTGTTCAGTAAGGTCACCACCCAGACTTCTTTAAAACTTCTGGATGCGTATCCCCTTGCACAGGAGCTTCTCGCCGCACCAAAGGAGACGGTGGTGGAAATGATCCGTTCCACAGCACGCTTCGGGGAAAAGTACGCCCTGGCAAAATATGACGCCCTGCATGACGCCGCAGAGGATGCAGCTGTTTTCGGGCGTGCCCTTCAAAGCAACGCCCTCCGGATCCGGCTATATATAAAACTCTACCGGGAATACCAGGAGCATCTGGACAGCATGCTCGAAGAACTGCATAAAGCTGTCGAAAGGCTGGAAGGAACGCCGGTCCGTGGCCGTATCTCCCTCCTCCAGACCCTGCCGGGTGTCGGTTTCCTGAGTGCGGTCGTCCTGATCGCGGAAATGGGCTCCTTTGACCTGTTTTCCTCACCCAAAAAACTTTATGCTTACTTTGGGATGGATCCCGGTGTAAATGATTCCGGCAAGTTCCACGGGGACAGGGTCCATATGTCCAAGCGGGGCTCCAGCCTTGCCAGGCGTATCCTGCATATGGCCGCCATCAACAACCTGAAAGTAGATAAAGCAGCAAATGCGCCCGTGAACCCTGTCATTTATGACTATTACATCCGCAAATGTGCCGGCAAGAAAAAGATCGTTGCCGTTGGGGCTGTCATGCACAAAATCTGTAACACCATTTTTGCCATGCTCCGGGATAATAAGCCTTTTGAACTCATTACACCAGAGGAACACTGCAAACGGTACGCAGCAGAACACTCAGGAACTATGAACGCCGCTGCATGATAGAAGTCGGAATCAACTTTAAAAAATCCCATAACAATTGGGTTTATTAAAGTTACCCTTTTTTAGATCAACTGCTCGAAAAAAATTTTTTAAACATTTTTCAATTTACCTATTGACATTTCTTAGCTGGACTTATTCCTGTGCAAAAAGCAACTTGCGATCTCCTGCATTACAATTCCTGGCTTTTTTACATATCTCCTATAATCCCCCTGCAATGCATGAAATAAAATCTGACTGATTCCATTTATTCTACTTTTCTCATTCAGTGAATCCCGCCAGCTAGAAAAATCCATCCATTTTTTTGCGTCCTCTATCAAAACAGCCAGCTGAGCTTTGGTTATTTCAATATCCCCTTTTTCTGTCCGCAAAATATTCAAATAATCGTACAACATCTGAGCCCGTATCCTCCGATTTGTACGATCTTTCTGCATAATTTCTACCGTATGCACCCATCGTTTTAATTTTCCGGTCCAGCCTTTTCCCGGTATACCAACCACATTTTTCCCATGCTGCCGGTACATCAGATCTTTTTCCGCAATCGCAAGAATGCTTCCATATGCAGGAGCACACAATGCAAACCAATAATCATGCAATGTTCCCGCTGGAGCCGGAATACACATTTCAGCAAACCTCTTTCGGATTCCCATAGCCGCGCCGGTCACCACGTTATCTGAAAATAAAACACTGAAGTACTTTTGTTCCCGAAACAACTGCTGCTGCTTTTGGCCAAAGCCCGAAGCATCCCAAAGACTTTCACGCAAAACCTGCAGATTGCTATCCGTCACTTTTGCATCTGAAAACGCCAGCACACAATTTGGATTCTCCAAAAAAATCTTTTCAAAATGTTCTGCCTTATCTGCTATCCACACATCATCCTGATCGGAAGTCAACACAATATCTCCCTGCGACTTACGAATCCCCTGTTCAAAATTGCGCGCTACTCCTACATTTTTCTGATTTTGAATAATCTGCCAACGAATACCTGATTTCTCCAACAGGCGGGTTGCCAGTTCAACTGTCTCATCCTTTGATCCATCATCCAGCAACAGAATCTCATCCACCGGCCGTGACTGACACAGAATACTTTCCAGCTGCTCTTCAATATACAACGCTCCCTGAAAAGTACAAATTACCACTGATATTTTCAAATCATTTCCTCTTTTCCTATTTGTCCATCATCATCCGTTTCAGTATTTGTAAACTCTTTAACGTATGTCTGTATATAAAGATCTCTTTTTCAACTGATTTTCTGAAACGCTCTTTTGTTGCTTTCCCTTCCAAATGTAATACCTGGATTTCCGGACAATACATCATCTTATAACCTTTTTTCTGGCAAATAAAACTTAAAATATCTTCTTCTCCATACATAAAAGTATCCGGACAAAATGCACACAACTCGTTTTTTACAAAACCAGGCATAAAAACCAGACAGGCCCCCTGCAGAACGATATCATATTGACACTTCTCCCAATCAATAGAAGCTCTGCGCCGTTTTGACTTTTTCTCAAACATATTTTCTAAAATATAAATCCGCTGTTCCAAATGAAGATATTTTTTTAAATAAAAATAGAGCAGAAAAACCCGCTTATTGCGCATCACACGTCTGATATCTGGCAACGTATACGCGGCCTCTCTGAATGGATTTTGGTGTTCATCCGAACGTGTTACAATATCCGGTCCAACCACCTCAGCCTGTAAACCTTCCAGCTTTGAAATAAAATCCTTCTGCAAAAAAAGAATATCATTATTTGTGACAACAATCAAGTCAGCTCCCAACCGCTCCCTTGCATACTGATAGCCAATATTATTACCCTTTGCAAATCCCAGATTTTTCCCAGTTAAAATTACCGTTATATCCGGGTCTTTCTCATAATCCTCCGCCAAAATCCGGCCTGAACCATCCGGCGAACCATTATCCACGATTACTATTTTCTTTATTACTCTACAATTCAATGCTCTGACAGATGCAACGCATTGACGCGTTATCTCTGGAACATTGTAGTGTAAAATTACAAAAGCTACCTTTTCCAACTATGCTCCCTTTCCTATCCTGCTCTTCATAAAACAAAGCAAATTCACCATAAAAAACCACTTTTTTTTCACAAACCAAAACAAAATTCTCTTTTCCAGCCTGAAATTCTGAAGCGCAGCATGTTCTGCAATCTTGCCGAGTTCACTGTCACATCCCCGCATAAAATCCACTCTTCTTTCCATATAGGGCTTTGGATTATCTTTATGGCAATAATCTAAAATACAGCAAAACCCAACGGTCCAGATACAACGCTGTGCGTATACCTTTTCAAAAAGCTCAGGCTTTGGTGCATCCATGATATACTCCTGTAACTTTTTATGGAACATCTGAAAACGTTCCATTGTATATTCACTGTACCGCTGCGACACCGAATTGCCCCAAATACGATGCAGATACGGCGTATAATCCATATAAACGCCCCGCTTTGCGTAACGGTAAACCAGCAAATTAAATAAACAATCCTCTCCCGTTACAACCCCCTCGGGAAACAAAATTTTATGATCAGTCAGCAACAATCTGCGGTAAAACTTGCACGGAGTAGACAGTTTTATTTTATGATAATCATATTTTCCCGGATAATCCCTGTTAAACGCCGCAAGCTGAAATTCCGCAAAATCCGTGTCATCAAACTCCGTACAGCTCCCGGCTTCCATCTCATGAATCCATCCGGGAAACCGTTCATTTAACACTTCCAAATGTCCAAAAAAGCAAACATCGTATGTCTCGTTCAGATAGTTCCGAAAATCCTGACAAAGGTTTGGCACTACTGCGTCATCCCCGTCAATAAAACAGACCCAATCTCCCTGTGCAGCACAAAGCCCGGCATTTCTGGCAGCCGAAACACCTCTGTTTTCCTGATGAATCACAGTAATACGTTTATCCTTTTGCGCATATTCATCGCAAATCTTTCCGGAATGATCCGGGCTTCCATCATCCACCAGAATTATTTCAATTTCAACTTCATTTTGTGCCTGCAAACTTTCCACACACTGTCCGATGTACGCTTCTGTGCAATAAACAGGAACTATAAAACTTATTTTCATCTGATCTTCCCTTTAATGATTGGTATGTCCTTTTTAAACACACCGATTTGTTATAACAAGCTGCCAAACACATTGTCCCATAAGCAACAAAACACCGCTCAGTACAATTCTCGCATAAGCCAGCTCTTTGATTTTCATTACAATACGGTCATTCCACAGCAAAAAACCAACCGGAAGCATCAATGGAATAAAGTATCTGGCCTGCACACCACCAATCGACGATGCTCCTACTGGTGTGAATGTTACGTACATAGCACCCCATATTGCCAAAATGCTAAACAAAACACCGGCTCCCAGGATTCGTTTTGCTTTCCTCTCTGTAACTAAACCCTGCTTTTCCGGTGATACCAGAAAAAGTAATAATAACAGCGGTATCAAAATTAAAGACCACTCGTCCTTGATGCACCCAAGATTTCCCAGATTCAGCAACATCAAGTTTGTAGGCAGGAAATCATCCATTCCTTTCAATGCAAGATTTCTGAAATTATCCATGGTCAGCATCTCATGTATCAGAAGCCGGATACTCTCAAAAGGATGGCAAAGCATGGACAGCAACTGAGCCATTATTCCGGTTTCCCCGCCCCGCACATCTGCTCCGTACATCAAATTGCCCTGCAGCGCAGCCAGGACAGACGGAAACAAAAACAACGCCAGTATCACAGCTGCCGCCAGTCCAATCAAAACGAATACCCAAATCACTTTTTTCCCTGGTTTTCCTTTCCATACCATCAAAAACAGAAGCAAAAGAGGCAAATATACTGGTTTAATTAAACTTGCGAGTAAAATCAAAAGAACTGCTACAATTATAGCTGAAACATTCGGCATTCCTTTCTCACTTCCTGCTTCATTCATCAAAAGAACAACTGCAAGCGTAATCATCGCTACCAGCAAACCGTCATACGTATACATACTGGCCTGAAATACTGCTGTAGGAAACATTAAAATTGCAGCTGTCAAAAGCTTTCTCTTCCTAGCAAGATGAATTGCCAGAAAACCTAAAATAATATAGACCAGAAGATTCCCCAATCTTCCCAGCATATATATATTAGAAAATGTAAATCCAAGGATTTTTCCTAATTGATAGAACAGCACCATTGGAAAATAAATGAACTGCCCACGCTTTAAAAAAGAATTGCTATTGGGCTCACTGGAAACTGCCTGCTCCGATTGCTGATCCAAATAAGCTTTCATAAGCGAAAGCTCCTCTTTTGTATTCACTTCTGGCAAACCGCTCTCATATTCTATTCTCGCAGCGTCATTCCATTCCACTGTCTTACCATAAGACAGCATATGAATACTGGAAAAATGTATCGTTTCATCCCACGTCGTATATTTTGGTCCGGCACCGGCAATCATCAAAATTCCAAATCCTAATGCATATACTATAAATAAATATTCCAGATAATTCAGCACTGCTTTTCCCTGAAAAAAAATCCACGCAATAAAAAGCACCACAAGAACCACAAATAAACAGCGATACCAATTAACAGCGGGAATCGTGACAGCCCGAAGCTGCGCAATACTTACCTTCTCGCTGTCAGGAAACGTTATCTTCAGCGAAGTTACCAGCTCATTGATCGGAGACCACGCCTCTGAATAGTATGGATAAACCATATCTGTATTCTTAACCGTTTCTTCCCGGTCAAAACCGTTTATAAAGGTGTATTCCAGCGTATATTTCTGCTCTGCCTGAAAAGAACCGCACACCTGCAGTTTACTGATATAACAGGAATCATGAAAATCATATTCGAGAATCAGTTTTCCTTTTTCCGTACTTTGCACTGGCTGAAATTCAAAAACTTCATTTTGATTTCTTATAGCTTTATAGTTAAATAAAAACTCTGCACCTGCAGCTACCATAACAGCAATCAGTATCCACAGCATCCAGCGCAAAAAAGTATTCTTCTTTATCGTCTCTGTCACATTCGGTGTCTTCAGACTCACCTTTCTTCTCCTTATTGATACTCCTTATGCCATTTCTATAATACAATTTCTGCCGATACTATCATATGTGATTCCGGCCATTTCTTCTGGCCTGAAACAATTTCTTCCATCCAATACAATCGGCTTTCTCATCCTTTTGAAATCCTCTGCGGTCAAATCGCAAATCTCGGGCCATTCTGTGAAAATAAAGCAAATATCGGCATTTCTCAATGTCTCTGCGATTGAAGTGCAGTAAGTAATGTTTTCTGACTGCTCTCCGTTTCTTCCAAAAGCAATTTTAAACTTTTCAATCCCCACAGGATCAAATGCTTTTACATATGCCCCGTCTTCCAGAAACAACGGGATATTAACAAGCGACGGAGCTTCCCGCATATCATCTGTATTGGGTTTAAATGTCAGTCCTAATACAGCCACAGTCAATCCATCCAGAGAATCATAATATTTCCGTGCCTTTTTATAGAGCCGAAGCTTCTGCTGTTCATTCACTTCTATCGCTGCTTTAATCGTCTTAATCTCATAGTCATGAAAATTTGCCAGCCAATGCAGCGCTTTTGTATCTTTGGGAAAGCAGGAGCCTCCGTACCCAATCCCCGCCTTCAGAAATTTATTCCCAATCCTCTGGTCAAATCCCATCCCGCTCGTCACTGCTTCAATATCTGCCCCAATCAATTCGCAAAGATTCGCAATCTCATTAATATATGAAATTTTTAACGCCAGGAAGTCATTAGAGGCATACTTTATCATCTCAGCTGACCGGCGGTTCGTAACAACTACCGGAGCATCAAATCCCTGATACACTTCCCGCATAATCTGCTCTGCTTCCGGACTCTCCACCCCGATTACAATCCTTGATGCATGTAAAGTATCCCGAACTGCCGTACCCTGTGCCAAAAATTCCGGATTAGATACAACCGAAAACTCCACATCAAAACATTTATTCTCATTCAACAGTTCCTCAATCCGATCATTCGTCCCTATTGGAACCGTAGATTTTACCACTACCACACTCGACTTCTGGGCCGTCCGTGCAATCTGCCTTACCACTTCATATACATATTTCAGATTCGCAGATCCGTCCTTCTTTTCCGGCGTCCCAACACCAATAAAAATAACGTCCGCATCTTTATATGCCGACGCATAATCTGTTGTAAATATTAACCGTTCCATATTCCGCTGCATCAGCTCGTCCAGCCCGGGCTCATAAATCGGGCTGATTCCGCTGCGCATCATTTCAATTTTCTGCAAGTCTACGTCAACACACGTAACTGTATGCCCATGCTCCGCAAGGCATACACCCGTTACAAGGCCGACGTAGCCGGTGCCTGCAATTGTGATTTTCATACTCAGTACAGTTCCTTTCAAATAGCAAACTTTACATTATTGAAATACTCTACGTGACAAATTATTATTGCATCATAATCATCATCTAATAAACAGTTAATAGCATCTTCACTTCCGTTTATATAACGAGGATCAAATACAGTCAAGCGTGATGTATTCAAGGCAAGAAAAGTATTTGCTCTCATAAACATCGAATCTGCCACTACCAATAGTTTGGGAGCATTAGGATATTTCAAATTTTCATAAGTATAATATAACTTAGACCATTGTCCGTAATTAAGCACCCAATACGAACCTTCATCTGTATATTGATTTGTCATAACATTGATAAAATCACCTTGTCTTATATTACCATCCGGTAATGTAAGTTTCATATTAGTTTCGTATTGTGGCACAAAAGTTTGAAAATTATCAAGTTCAATATACTTTTTACCCGTAGAACCACAAAAATTTCCACAAAAATCATGATCCTGCCAATCATACATATTAAAATCGTAAACAATATCACTGTTTGGAAAAGAAATAAAATATTTTTCTGTTAGATATTCGGTCAAGTATTTGGCCATTAAAAATTCAGCTTTTGAAGTTAAATGGATATCCGTGTGAAAGAAAAAGTCTTTTTGAGATATAATCCCTGCATCAACAAGCCTTTTTTGGACATTAAACTCATCAACACCAAAACTTATAATTTTGTCCTCAATTTCTCTATTTCTTTTACAACTATACTCAAGTTTATCAGCAGCCAAAAAGCTCTGACCCCTATCTGGAAGATTTACATCAATACAAGGTATATTTCGTTCATTTAATAAAGCTAACAAATTCTTTACACTTTCTATATAGTTACTCTGATCTGCTGGTTGAGTGCCCAAAATATGCTGCATAACTCCCATTTCATCTTTTACATATTCATATTCTCCGATTATATTTTCTCCCAATGCTTTTTTGGTCACACCGTAAAGGTCAATAAATTTGTCGCGGAATTTAAAACTTTCCTTTAAAGCGGAAGAAATATTTTCTTTAGCCTTAACATCGGTATTACCCTGTAATTTCCAAATAACAGTTTGCGCTATATTGGCATAATTTCCCCAATTCATACCAATAAGCAGTACGAAAACCACGCCAATAACGATAAATGATATCATATCTGAATGTTTTTTCATAAAACTAACCTCAAAAATTATTATATAAAAATGGGTTATATGTGCCGATTTGCATATAAGCAATACATATTAACAAAAGTCCGACATAAATCGCCGTCATTAGCACGTTGTTTACAAAATTATATAATTCCTTTTTCTTTCTCACCAATTCCTGAGTTTTTTTCGCAACAGGAAAACAGAAAAAAATACCAATTATAAATATATTCATAGTGCTTTTTAAAGTAAACAATGAATAGGAATCAGAAAAACTTGTTGTGCCAATGCCTATCAAATTTCCCCAATATTTAACTCCACTTAGTAAATTGTCTGCTCTGAACAAAACCCATCCCATGGCAACTACACTTATCACATACAGATGTTTAAATACAGAGGGTATTTTAAGCTCAATTTTGCTACGTTTATATGCCATTTCTATTAGCCGGAACAAACCATGCCAAAGTCCCCAAACAATGAAAGACCATGCTGCGCCATGCCAAAGCCCAGTCAGAAAAAAAACAATGAAAATATTGACATATACGTTTCCTTTACGGCTACCGCCAAGAGGAAAATAAACATAATTTTTGAAAAAATCTCCCAAAGTTATATGCCAACGTCTCCAGAAATCGGTGATGCTTTTTGCTATATAAGGATAATTAAAGTTTTCGGGTGTTTCAAAAGCAAACATTTTACTAAGCCCTATTGCCATATCTGTATAACCAGAAAAATCAAAATACAACTGTAGGCAATAACCAATCATTCCATACCATGCAGCAACAACAGTACGCTCATCCGCCGACATTAAAAATACAGGAGCAACAATTGCACTCAAAGTATCAGCAATAATCAATTTTTTTGCCAAACCAATAATAAATCGCTTTATTCCACATGTAAATGTATTCAGCTCCCAGTGGCGATTATTCATTTGAGATAAAAAAACATTTGATTTTGTAATCGGTCCCATAGAAACCTGTGGAAAAAAAGATATATACAAGGCGACATTTATGGGATTTTTCTGCATCCTGGTTGTTCCCCAATACACATCCAAAATGTAGGAAATGGATCGAAAGGTGAAGAACGAAATTCCAAGAGGTAAAGCTATCTCTTTTAATGTAAGTCCCGCGTCAAACACATTGTTGATAATCTCCGTACTGAACATCAAATATTTGTAATAAAATAACAGTCCAATATTTCCGGCAAGTACCGGTATCAATACCATGCGCCTAGAATATTTAAAATTATCCACGCCTAACAAAAGCCCGGCAAAATAGTTAAACAATATTATCACCAAAAATACCACAATAAATTTTGGCTCACCCCAGGCATAAAATACCAGCGATGCTATTAATAAAAAAGCATTTTTTAGTTTGGGATGGATTAGATAGTAACCTAAAATTATTAAAGGAAAAAACAAAAATAAAAATACTGGGGTTGAGAATGACATTGAACGTACTCCTTAATTTTATTGTCGTCAAGCATACGTTATGCAGAACATAGGATAAATACTCAGAAAATTTTTTATACAATACTTTTAAATCAAGGGCTTGAACAAACTTCAAATACACAAGTCTTTTTCTGTTCACGATTTATCCCCCTTAATTTTCCAGGAAAGTTTGATCCTCCTGCAAACATATTCATTACTTAGATACAATAGTCTTGCAAAAACTCCGATAACACAGCAAATCAAAAGAAACAATATCCAGCTTTCCAGCACAGTAATATTATTTAAATCAAATTTCCCCATAAAATATGCAATAATATAATGATGAACCAGAAAGATCGAATAAGAATATTTACAAAGCGTCCTGCATATTGAAACAATAATATAGCTTTCCTTAACATGCCTACTAATATATACCAGCAAAAGGAAAAAGCTGATCCCTACATAAGTCGTCTGGATATCCTGGGAATATGCTGGTGCTATAACTACATTTGCGAGCAACACAAACATTGATATTACGGCAGCTTTCCAGTTAACTTTATCAATGTATCTCTGAAAATACATTCCAAAGGCAAGCTCCGGCAACCGTACAAACAAAAACATATTTTGTGGGAAGTCCAAATCATAATACAATATTGAAGTCCCATATAAGACTAGTATTATGGTCCCGGTTATTTGGGGATATTTCATAATGCCCCACCGCAATGCCGGAAATATCATATAAAACATAATAATAAATCCTAAAAACCACTCTCCTAACACATAAAATGTCGAGATATGGGCATTGCTTAAATAGCCGTCTATTCCTATAACAGAAAAGAATAAATTTCTCAAGGGTGCTGCATGAACCATTCCCTTATAGCAATAAAACTGATGCAAAAATGCAACCAGATAAGCAATCCAAAACATGGGATAAAGAGACCAGAACCTTTTTTGGTAAAAATTCCAAATTCTGATTTTTTCTCCATACGTATACATCAATGCATAACCTGATATAATTAAAAACAATGAAACTCCAAGACCGCCGATGTATATATTAAATGTTGTTATGCCAAGAATCATTTTTTTATAAGCAATTTCTGTACCCAACCATAGATATCTTGCATTATAATGTTTCAAAATTATTAATATAACTGCAATTGCTCTGACAAAATCAGGCGCAAAAATTCTTTTTTTCATATTTAACCTTTCATAATAAAGAGTATCTTATTTACTTATTTTTTTCCTCTGATTTTATCAATCATACGGTTTATTTTGGAAACAGTTTTCCAACTATAAGAATTTACAATATTTTGATAACTTTCTTTTACTTCAGCCAATTCTCTACACAACTCCGCTGTCCGTTTCCATTCTTCACACACATAGTCATGGGCTTCTTCATATAATTCAAGCTGCTTATAAATAGACTCATTTTCTTCTCTCGTCAAAATTCTTCTTAAACTTTCAACCATAACATGCTGATAATTTCCCATCCGATTGTCCAGAAAAACCTTATTATATTCTCGTACATAATACTCTAAATTGTTTATCTCTATCCTGGCATACGTATCTACCATCACTCTCGCCGGATAATATCCTGCCTGCTGTGCAGCAAAAGGATATAAACGTTCTATTGCATGTAAAAGCGTTCCGTCAATACCATTAGGTTCTTTCGGGAACTCATCATACTGCCAGTCGTGATCATATAAGGGCTTCAACGCTGCTGGTCTAAACCAAAAGAATGTTCCCAAAGGAGCAACAGGCTCTTTTCCTTGCTCCATAGGCACTAATATATTTAATTTATCCGCCAGTTCTTTTGTTTTTTCAAAGTTGACGCTCCATTCCAATCCCAACGTTGGAAAAAAATCACCATGATTGGGAACGGGCGGTGACATGATACCCAGACGAGGATTTTGGAAAAATGTATAGATAACATTATATACAAACTCTTTATTATGCAATGTATTTTCAAAACATTTATAAGCAAATCCCTCCCCCACTGAACCTGGATTCAGCTGAGCTGTCTTTTTGTCATGTACAAAACACACGACTTCATAGTTCATGATAACATCTTTTACACCAACGAGTACGCTGCTCACATCTCTGCCACGGTTTTCAATAATACGAACATCTACTTTATTACAGTTTAGTTCTACAAACTTCTGCTCAATAAGCTTTCTTTTTTGTTTTGTATTTGTTGTAATATAAACATCCGTGTTTTCTGGCATTGCCTGTGCATATTGAAATGAAGACTCTATTAAATCTTCAAAATACAGATGCATAACCAGTGCAACTTTTTTATCTTTTAATTTTTTGTCTACTTCTTGCACTGGTGCTAAATTACTTGACAGAACATACTGTAGCTGCATATTTTTTACAAAATCTGCCTGATGACAAGTTCTTAATATATTATTCCAAATCAAATTAACATCATACTTGTCTGTCTTCCTCAAATAATCCATCAATTCAACAGCTGATTGTCCTACTGTATTTCCCAGTACATATGTATATGGCTGGAAAAAAGTTCTTCTTTTAAAGATCGGGCACCTTTTCTTTTGGATCAGATCCTTTGGATAATTCATCAGCGGATATGTAGTAATCCCATTATAATCATCTGTATTTACATAAACATCCCACGTAAACCCTTCGTCTTCAAATTTTTTTGTGAATAAAGATTCAAACAAACCAATAGACTCATTATAGGAGTTGGTAACTGGCATATTGTCCCAAAATTGTTTGAATTTTTCACTTGAAGTCAGGCTTTTTCGAAATGCAATAAAGTGTGACTGAATATGTTCCGGAAGATATCCGTAAGGACTGTAGCCAAATGGATCAAAGCTCTCTTTTCCATATTTTGTGATTCCCCAAAAATCGACTCTTTTTCGATCCATAGCCTCAAACATCTCACTAAATGGATAAACAGGCCCCATAATTGTATGGTTAAATATAAGCACTTCATCATACTCTCGCAAAGCGCTCCATCCGATAAATTCTATGGCACATTTATATGCCCCTACATCCAGCCCCACATTCTCCCTTGTAATAACATCTGATGAAAATTTTCCGAATTTCCTTTTCCCTTCTTCATTCAACTGTCCATTACAAACTACAACCAGCTTTTTCAAAAAAGGGGCTATATTTCTTATCAGGAATGTAATATAATCATCCACAATTCCATCTTTATCGTAAAAAAAGAAAATCCCTAGCCTGTTCATTTTCCTCATTCTCCTTTGATCAAATCTCATATTAAATAATAAATAAAATATATTTGTTCTTAATAATTTATCAGCTAGCGTCCTATAAGACGCATAACAGCATCCCGAACTTCTCTCTCTTTTTGTATCATTTTTCCATATTCCTGCCAGCTTACCTGTGACTTTTGAAGCCTTTGTGTTTCTTTCTTAAACAATTCAAGTTCTTTTATCATCCCTTCTAAAGCCATATTAGATTTCTCAAGTTCTTTTGTCGTCCTTTCTAAAGCCATATTAGATTTCTCAAGTTCTTTTGTCGTCCCTTCTAAAGCCATATTAGATTTCTTAAGTTCTTCTGAACATTTACTCCACTCCTGAACGACTGTATCCAGTTGTTTCTGTGTCTTATTCCAATTAGCGATTATATCTTGAGTATTTTTAGCCTGTATCTGTTTTTCACTCGAAAACGCCGACAAAATGTCACTTATTGCCCTATATGCACTTTCTATCTGATGCTCCGAATCTGATATATTTGAAGAATTTAACATATTTTCGATTTTATCAAAATGTTTCTCTATATCTGCCTCTATTCCAGACAAATTCTCATTAAACGTAGGCGGTTCGCTTAATATACCTTCTATCGCATCCAATAACTTTTCCGCTGAATCAATGCAATACTGCCCCTTTTTCAAACTGTCAAACAAATCAATTGTTTTTCTGTTTTGTGTATAATTATATACTATGGCCTTTTTACCAAAACAGAATGCAGTAATTGCTCCATGATAACTAAAACCGATATATAAATCGCAGCCTGAAATAACACGAACAATATCCTCCAATTTTAATCTCTTATCCAACACAATGCACTTATAATTTAATGATGCATTTAACCTTTTTAGAATTTCATCATCATCATTGGTATAAGCTAGAGGCAACAAAATAAGTTTAAACCCTCTCTCCATAAGATTTTCCAAACACACTTTGAATATATCTCTGTCATTTTCAGGCATTAATTTACTTGTATGAATCACAACATATTTCTTCTGCGGTATGCTTATAGTAGTTTCTTTTACACACTCGTCTCTGCTATATACATCTTTCAGCAATAGTCCGGTATCTGGTATTACGCTTATACGTTTCACATCTATACCACATTTTACAAGGCTCATTTTTGACTGAATATTCCGGACTGCTAAATAATCAACACCTTCCAACAGCCATTTTGTAAAGGTACTATATCCTTTTTCAAAATCAAAAGGAATTCCTGGTGCATTCCATATTAGTTTTACATGATATTTTTTTACAAATAAACATGGTACAACCCATAAATCGAAAATAGGATAATCTACATATCTTCCTTCAAAAATATGCTGGTATAGACCGTAATGAATTAGTTCCCCTCCACCAACAATGACGGCATCAAAAGCATTTTCAATATGCATTTTGTCAATATTGTAAATCGAATAAACATGCCTTCCTTCTTCAAATGCCTGCTCACATGCAAAAACAGAAAACAATGTAATCTCACATTCCAAGCCACGCTTTTTCATCTGATTTTCAAATATATTGGGGAATAAATGATCACCATAATTAGCCAAATCAAACACACCTGTAAATGCAATCCGTATTTTTCTTCCCATATAATCAATCACCTATTTTCGTCTATAATCTGCTCTATTACCCTGCTATCACCGTATACGATTTTGGAATCATATGGTCTTTCAGGAAAAACTCCATATTGCAGCTTAATATCAAGGCCGTGTTCACTAATAAACTGTTCCACACGATCTGCAAGTGATACCGGTTTTCCCGTACAAACATTAATAATACCGGTATGTTTTGTCTGGGTACTAGACACTGCTATCATTTTTGCAAGAGTTTTTACATCTATAAAATCATACTTGGTTTGTCCGGTTGTGAATGGAAATTCCTTTTTTCCGTCCTCTGCTGCACTGAGGATTTTAGAAAAAATAGAACTATTTTTAGAATCATCTCCAAGGATATAATAAGCCCGGAGCCAAAAAATATTAACATCCTTATCTTTCGCGTAAAGCAATAAGGACTGCCTCAACGCATTTTTGGCAATACCATACTGAGACAGTGGATTACAGGGAGTATCTGCATCAATTTTACCCTCCCAAAAGCCTACTTCATGCATCGTTCCCATAACTGCAATCTTTTTACATCCTCCATTAATCATATTTTCCAAAAACAGATAATGGTTAGATAAGTTCTTCATATGCTCAGAGGAATTATGAATGAATCCGTCTTTCCATGCCATATGAATGCATACATCAGGTTTCCCTAACTGTTCATATATATCTTTGTCACCAGAAAAAATAGCAACATTACTGAATTCTGCACGTTCATCCACATCCTTATGCATAAAATCAACTGCTACTACCTGATGCCCCATATTCAATAACTCTTTAACTACATGTCTTCCGATATATCCTGCTGCTCCAGTCACTACTACCTTCATCTTCATTCCTCCTAATGTTGTTTTTCAATCCACTGATGTGTCATCTTAAACATTCCTGTTTCTTTTGTCTGGAAATATACCTGAAATATTGCCGCCTCATTATACATGTCTATTTCATTACCTTCCTTATCGGTTAAATGAATATCTATCATATATTGGCTTGGCAACAATTCAAGCTTTGGAAAGTAAAGCTTCAATATACCACTATGATCCAACTTGAAAAGCTTCTTTTCTTCTGAATACGAATCCGTACCATAGCAAAGCATATAGTCCATTCTAAGGATTCCTATATAAATACAAACTTCTGCCGGACAATTCACAACATACGATATATTGATATGCATGTCCTCTCCCGTAAGAAATACCTTTTTTTCTGTTCCTTTTGCATCTGTACAGTATACTTTATCAATCCAAACATCTCCGCTTCCTCTGCGTTCAAATCTTTTTCTTGCCTCTTCTAACACATCTATTCCTGATTCTGCGGCTGCTTCGCCTTCACATAATTCTTTCTTGTCTGGGGCTGCGCTTTCTGCGAAACTATAATCCCCCATAAATTCAAGATATTTTCTGTGTACATATCCTGGCAAACCGTCTTCCTCAATTTTTCCTCCGTTCAGCCAGATACATCTATCACAAATCGTTTCAATCTGTTCCATAGAATGTGATACTATAACAATAGTGGCACCTTCTTTTTTAATCTGCTGCAGTTTTTTCAAACATTTCGTCTGAAAATTCAAATCCCCGACTGCCAAAATCTCATCTATCAGCAACACATCCGCATTTACATTAATTGCCACTGAAAATGCAAGACGCATATACATACCTGAAGAATATGTTCTAACAGGGCTATCAATGTAATGCCCTAATTCAGAAAACTCTATAATTTCACCTACCCGCTCATCTATTTCCCTACGCGTCAATCCGAAAATAGATGCATTGATATAGATATTGTCTCTTCCTGACATATCCGGATGAAAACCTGCTCCCAGTTCCAAAAGACTTGAAACTCTGCCGGATATTTCAATAGTTCCTGAATCAGGATAAATAATTTTTGTAAGTAGCTTTAGCGTGGTACTTTTCCCGCATCCATTGTGTCCAATCAGGCCGATCGCTTCTCCTTTTCTTACGTCAAAGCTAATCCCCTTTAATATCGTTCGAACCTCATAGTCATTTCTCTCTTTAAATAAAATTTTTTCTTTCAGAGAATTGCCTTTATCCTTATATAAACGGAATGTTTTTTTTACTTCTTTTACCTCAATCGCATTTTCTTTCTGCATTATAACTCCTCCACAAACCTCTTTTTCAGATGAGCAAATGTATTATACCCAATCAAAAGCATAAGGCTACCTGCTACGAATCCAAGCAAAAGGTCGTTAACGTCAGGAACTTTCCTATAATACAAAATATCCCTGTAAGCAACAATCACCACAGCCATTGGATTCATCATATAGGCTGACCGAATTTCTTCTGGCACCATATCAACAGAATAAATTACCGGAGCAGCATACATTAAAGCCAGTGAAAGCACTGACAATATCTGCTGCATATCCCTAAAATATACAGTTATAGATGATGTCAGCAGGACAATTCCCTGACAAATAATATATTGGAGTAGCATAACCAGAGGCATCCAAAGCACAGCTTTCAAACTAATCCCAACTCCCGCAATAACGATTACGATAAAGACTACGATGAATGACAGAACCATATTTACAAACTGACTCGTTACATATGCAATAGGAAGCACTTCCCGCGGAAAATATATTTTTTTCACCATATCCTGCTGGTCAACCACTGACGTACAGGCACCTCCAAGACAGGTTGCAAAAAAGTTCCATGGGATCAATGCAACAAATAAATGAAGATAAAAATTATCAATATTCTTCATTGGCATAATAACAGTAAACACAAATGTATAAACGCAAAGTTGTAGTAATGGTTCTACAAAAGTCCATAAAAATCCAAGAATTGACTTTTTATATTTACCAACCAAATCTCTGCGCACAAGACTGAAGATCATCTCTCTGTACGCATACAATTCCCTAACTATCATCATATATCACTCCGATACTCTCGCCTTATTATATCACACTATTTCAAATCTCTAGGCCCCAATATTTTCCGTTTAACCCGCAAAAGCGCGGAATATGTTTTTTCGGACAGCAGTCGTTGCAATTTATTGTTAAGTTTCATATACCACGGCACAACACCCAGCTTTACCCTTTTGCCTTTTAACGTGGCCTTCAGGCGAATCAGGTTTTCTCTCTGTGAACCTGCAAGCAAGCAATTTTCAGCTAATGCATTATTATAATTTTTTATATATTGTCGGAGATTTGTAAACTCAATTTCCGCATATGGTGTAGCCATTACAAAGGCAGGGTAATATCCGGCCTGTTGCACTACATATGGACGAACCCTCTCTATCCCATGTGAAATTGTCCGATCCAACGGCAATGGTTCCTCTGGAAAGTCTTCGTACTTCCAAGGATATTCATGGAGAAGGCGCATTGCATTTGTACGAAACCAAAATATACTTCCCAAGGGTGCAACCGGTGCCTTATCCGGTGACATCGGAACCGTTATTTTTAATTTGTCCGCGACTGCTTTTGTCACTTCATAATTAAAACACCATTCTGCGCCTAATACCGAAAAATACACGCCATGGTTTGGCTCCGGCGGCGATAGTAGTCCAAGCCTTGGCTCACTGTCAAACTTCTCCAGTATCCGGTACACATAAGCTCTGTTATGCAGTACATTTTCTGAGCATTTATACGCAAAACTTTCTCCGACAGATCCAGGCGATACCTGGCCTGCTTTCTTGTCATGATAAAAGCATACTAATTCATAATTTGGAATAACATCTTTCAGCCCAATCATAAGCGCAGATACATCCCGCCCTCGATTGGGGACTACCCTCACTTCGAATTTTCCGCACGGAAACCCTTCAAATCGATTCATAATCTGCTGTTTCTTCTTTTCTGAATCGGTTGTAATATACAAATCAGCAAATTCGGGCATTGCTGAAGCATACTCAAAAGAACCATTCAGCAAATCAATAAAATATATATGCATAAACAACGCAATTTTCTTTTTCGAAAAACGCATACGCATACGAACTTCATCAACTGGATCACACGCAAGAATATAGTTCAAATGCAAATTTTTAGCCAAATCTTCCTGATGGCATGTCCGAAGCAAATTCTCCCATATCATGTCCACATCATATAATTGATATTCTTTCAGATAATGGTATAACGCTATTCCTTCTTGTCCAAGCGTCGCATCCAGCACGACATTGTAATCCTGAAAAAAGGAACGCCGTTTAAAGATCGGACATTTTCTATTTTTTATCAATTCTACCGGATAGGTCAAAACGGGATGCATCGCCTGCATTTCAAGATCATCCACATTCACATAAACATCCCATTTAAATCCTTCATCGGCAAACTTTTTAGTAAAAACAGCCTCAAAATTTGCAATCGAATCCGCATAAGACCTGATCTCCGGCATATGTTTCCAATAGCTTTGGAATTCCGCAGACTTCACAAGGCTTTGTCTGAATACCATATAATAGGACTGAATATGTTCCGGAATATACCCATACGATATTTTTCCAAAAATATCTTCTTTATACTTGAAATGTTTAGTAATACCCCAAAAATCCAAATCCTTCTGTGCCATTTCTTTGTACATCTCAATAAACGGATATACCGGCCCCATACTTGTATAGTTGGTAATTGTCACCTCATCATAAGTTTCAAGTTCCGCCCATCCGACATATTCAAAAGCATTTTTATAGGCCCAGACGTCCATTCCTTTGTTTTCACGTACAATAATATGATCTGTATATTTTTTGAAAACACAATGCCCCTCTTCTGACAGCCTGCCGTTACATACAATCACAATTTTGTCAAAACATTTTTTATAATCTTCCAGGAAATAATCAATATATCGATCCACTATTCCCTGTGCGTCATAAAAAAAATAGATACCAAGCCGATGCGGCTGTTTACTGGCTACTATCATGTATTATCTCCTCTTTACTAATTGACTGCTTTTGCTCCGAAATATTATAAAGATAAGCATTTCGTTTGTCAACTGGCCAGGTCCCATTCTTACCTTCCAACACAATTGAAAAAATCCGACTATTGTGTTAGTATAACATTATCAATGGTAAAACTCAATATCATAAGGAGAAATTTATGTCACTTATAGGATCTCTAAAATATATTAATTCTAGTAATATAAAAAATGCTTTGTTTCATTTTCGTACCTTTGGAATGCGTTCCGTGTTGCGTAAAACCATAGACTACTTTGAATATACCAAAAACTACAACATCTGGCATCTCAGACATATTATTCCTGCTGCAGAACTCCGAAAACAGGAAGAAGCTGATTTTGCATATCATCCCAGGATCAGTATTATTGTACCTGTCTATAAAACCCCGCCAATATTTCTTCGGCAAATGATTGAATCCGTTACTACCCAGACTTATAACAACTGGGAATTATGCATTGCAGACGGCACTGCAGATGATTCTATTTCTTATATCACTGATATGATTACAGAATATCAGAATATTTGGCCTAATATATTTTATACAAAATTATCTGAAAATTTAGGAATTTCCGGCAATACAAATGCAGCTCTTGAGCTTGCTTCCGGAGATTATATAGCTTTACTAGATCATGATGACATTCTGACTCCAGATGCCCTGTTTGAAATCGTAAAAGCATTAAACACCACCCCCTGTCCTGACGTGCTATACACCGATGAGGATAAGGTGGATACCAGTCTCCAAACTTATTATGACCCTTGCTTCAAGCCGGACTTCAACCTTGATTTGCTTCGATCCTGTAATTATATTACCCACTTTTACGTTGTTAAAAGAGAACTTGCAAATCAGTGTGGAGGATTTTCAGATGCCTGCAATGGTTCTCAGGACTATGATTTTATCCTAAAAACCTGCGATCTAGCCCGGCATATTATCCATATTCCCAAAGTTTTATATCATTGGCGTATTCATCCTGCATCGGTCGCTGGAAATCCCGAAAGTAAATCATACGCTTATGAATCTGCCCTGCAGGCACTCCAGAATCATTTAAATCGCAATAAAGAAAATGCACTTGCCAAAAGGGATATGCAATACGGTTATTACCATGTTTACTATTCTTTTTCCGGTAATCCGCATGTGTCTATTATACTCAAAGACTGTTCTTCAAATTTACGAGAGCAATTGCAAGAAATCACTACATACCGTGATTTTGATTTTGCAGATTCTCCGGAACATGCCACTGGTGAGTACCTCATTATTTTGTATCATGCAGAAAGAGTAGTGACTCCGAATTGGATTGAGCAGCTACTTGGTAACTGCTCCCGTTCTTCTGTCGGCATTGCTGCTGCCAAAATTTTATATAAGAAGAACCGAATACTTGAATCAGGACTTATTTTTACTCCTGATGGCCAGATTCATTCTCCGTTTTATAAATATTACGATACCGATACAGGATATTGTTTTCGGGCGCAAATTCAACAAAATTGCAGTCTCATCGGGCCTTATTGTTTTATGATAAAAAAAGATATCTACAATCGGTTTTATAAGCCAACGGATAAAACCAACTTTTCTCAGACTGTTTATAAATTATGTCATACATTAACCGAACACCAATTATCCATTGTGCTGCTTCCCTTTGTATCTGTTCTTTGTAATGTCCACCCAAAAACTCTTCCGATTCTGGAATGCTACAAGGGAAAATATGATCCCTTTTATAGTCCTAACTTTTCTCAAAATCAAATGTACCATTTACCCAAAAAACAGGGAAGCTAAAGCCTCCCTGTTAAAAACAATATTCTTACCATTATTTCTTCTGTAAGTCCTTGCCGAAACCATATAGGATAAAATGTTTTTCTGAGTGCCCATACCACAGAGTATTTTTTCTTTGAAAAAAGCCGCATTACCCGTTTGTTCTCATCATTTAACTGGCGTTCATAGATTTTTGAAAATTCATAGAGTTGCTCCCGGATTTCTCTAAAATAATCATTTATAAAAAACTTTTTAAACCGCCAAATCTGCAAGGCTAAAAAATTTTTCCCTCCCGGGCTAACAGACTCCGCCAGTCTGCGGTATTTTACAGATGAAAATTCCCTGTCATACAACACACGTCCAAACGCCGCACATATCATATATGTCCACCAGTCATGTCCGCAACTATGCTCTGGTATATTTTCTTCCATGTACATACGCGTATTATGATTGAACACGCTGTTGAATCCCAACGTGATACAATCCATCAAAGAATTACTAAACGACGGCCCTCTTTTATGAACAAGACCATGCTTTTGAAAATGCATTTCCTCATCATAAAAATCATAGGAACTGAAGTATAAAACCGGCTTATGCCCATCTATCGTGTCCTGATAATTTCTCCGGTCAAGTTCTAAGCAATCTACCGCCCTTTCCATCTTCTTAGGCACCCATATATCATCCTGATCACACCATGCATAGTAATCAGCCTTACCACACTCCTTCAACAGCTTAAAATAGCTATTAATATAACCAATATTTTCACCTTTAAAAAAAACTATTTTTCTATCTTTTGCGTATACATTTAAAATATCTGCGGTATCATCTGTCGATCCGTCATCTCTGACATAAATCCGGATACCGGGATAGGTCTGTCCAAGAATACTGTCAATTTGCTCCCTAATATATTTTTGGCCATTATAGGTAGACAATAATATCGCAACCTCTGGTTTTCGTTTTTGTTCATACCCGCATTCTAATTCCATCTTTCACTCCTCTGATAACTGCGCAAAGGCTTTTATATCTGTCTTTTTCAAATATAATCCTTTTTCCAACATAGCCGACCAAAAAGAAAAGTTGCCTGGATTTACAGATTACTTTACCATGCTTCTTCAAATAGTAAATCTGATTACGTACGGAATAATAAATCCGAATTGGCGGATAATTGAAAAGATAATACATTTTTCCCAAAAAGTGAAAATGACCGCTAATATTCCCATACTGCTGATGAACCTTTGTTCCTGCGACCTTCCATATTTGATAACCGTATGTTCGTAGTCTGGTACAATATTCGACATCAACAAAATCAATAAACATACGTTCATCAAATCCACCAATCGTCTTCCAGGCTCTGATACTTGTTAAAGATCCTGCTGTGATACAACTCTCTACGCATTCACAGCCATCCTTTTCAGAACGTATGGAATGTTTATTCACGCTCCCAGAATTAGTCATGGAATCGTCTGTCGCGTCTGCACAGATAATTCCCACATCAGGCCGTTCCGTAAAAGCACTGAGTTTCTGCACCAAACCATTCTCACAGACAGAATCGTCATCCAGAGTCAAAAGCCAGGTATATCCGTTGTTTTCAGCCTCTTTCATCAATTGATTCAATGCAACTGCTACCCCTTTGTTTATCTCGTTTCTTAAGAGCCTGCAAACAGAATATTCCTGAAGAAGCTGCTGAATTCCATGTATATTTTCAGAACCATTATCAATCAAAAAAATTTTTAAAACCTGTCCACTGACAGCCTTAAGGTTTTGTTCCAGCCTTTCAAGATTCGGATTAAACAATACAATCCCAGCTGCTATATCTTCGCGCATAATCACCTCATTTATTTAAGTTGATTTGATTTTTCATTTATTCTGTAAAACAATTCGATAAATTCAGCAATTGGATCTGGCCAAAATTTTCGATACATGTAAATATCTTCTTCCCTTCTAGCTGCCTGTGCAAGCAACTCAGATGTAGTAGACCCTTCGTGTATTCGATGCTGCATCAACTGTTCCGGCAAATATACAAATGCTCCACGCTCTTTTGAAAGTTTCTCCCACGCCTGCCAATCAATATTGCTTTTCATGTTGTTTTCAAATAGAGGCTCGGAAATCCTATTTTTTACCACCGCCACAGATGGACAACAGATAGCTGAGCCCATTGACAATATCCTTCTTCTGACAAATTTACTCTTTCTGCATAATTTCCATCTGAGCGGAAAGAGTAATATTCTTTTCACACGTAGAAGCCGGTTGCTTTTTACATTCTGCCCGCTCCGCAATTCGCTATAATCCGTAAACAATATAATAGCATCCTTATTCTCCTGAAAAGCCTTTACAATATTATCCGTATATCTTTCCTGATATATATCATCTTGATGGGCCAATGTAACCAAGTCTGTGCTCGGCAATCCCAATGCAAAATTCCAGTCACCAGCCAAACCTTTTTCCCCATGATTTACTACAACAGGAAGAGAGTACTTCTTGGCTAATGCATATATGTTATCATTGGGAGTAGATGTCGCAATCATGATCTCACTTTTTAGTTTCTGGCCTTGTAATGACTGGATACATTCCTCTAAATATGGACTTTTCCCGTATGCACAAATCACAAATGCATGGCTAATTTTACATTGTATATCCATACTATTCTACCTGACTTACCTTTTCAGTTTCTATCTTTATAAATTCATCTTTATTTATTTCTTTCCTAGCCAGCTTTTGCTCTGCTGAATGGGTACGAAGTGCCAGCTCTGCTGATAATACTGCAATTTTATCCTCTAGTTGTGAAACTATAATAGACAATGTAAATATTTTCTCAACCAATAAAAAAATCACAATAACAAAAATTAAATTTGCCGGGGATATAACGCCTAATATACTGCTTAGCCTATAAGATATTTCCGGAAAAAGAGCCAGTACAAGCAAAATTGCTGCAAAAAAAGTCCAGAATATTGCATCCTCCATTTTCACCCTGAATTTTCTGATGTTCCGCAATATCCAAACCACGGTAGTAACTGCTGCTGCAATTAATATAACCTGAAGAGTAAACGACATCAGTTTGCCTCCTTTACGCGAATTCTCACCCATTGAAAAATCAGGATAGAAAACAGCATTTTCATCATATACCAAACAGAACTTTTAAAATTCAGGTAGCTGACTCCTGCAATTCGATCATGCATATTTACCTGCACTTCCTCTATTCTAACACCACAGTTTAACAAATATGCCAACGTATCCGGCTCCGGGCTATAATGCATATCATATCCAAATCTCTTAATCATCTTTTTGTTAAACAGACGCATTCCCGATGTAACATCTCCAATATATTTTCCTCCAGTTGTAATCCAGATTGCCGCTGTCAACATCTGGCTTCCAAACATCCGAAACGTAAATGGCTTTTTCTTTATTTTAAACCTCGATCCAATTACAATATCACATCCTGTCTCTTGCATCTTTGCCTGCATATCAGCAATATACTTCGGATCGTGTTGCCCATCTCCGTCCAGCTGAACCACATAATCGTAGCCATAATAATTTGCATACCGCATGCCGCTGCGAATAGCCCCTGATAGTCCTACATTGACAGGCAAATCAAGTAAATTATAATCTTTTTTTGCGCAGATCTTTCTTGTGGTATCGGTAGAGCCGTCATTAATAATCACATAATCATAATCAAGATAGTTTTCAATCAAATTATCTACGACACGCTCTATATTTTCGGCCTCATTATATGCAGGAATAAGTATCAGTATTTTCACCGTTCCCCCCCTAGTAGATCGTATATTAATTAGCTAGACCAATAGTATACCTACTGAAATCGACCATTTTGTATTGCCAGCGATAGACAACCAGAACCTCATTTACTTCATCAAAATACTTGTAGAGGCGATAAATAAGGTACTGCTTTGTCGATACTCTGATACTTTTGAGCATTTATCGTGTCATCTTTCCAAAAAAGCCTTCGATCATGTTTAAACATGATCCATGCTTTAGTGTAAATACAAAAACAAAACGTCCTGGTATTATATCAAGAAAAACCTTTATCTTTTTACTTGTATGAACAGAATGACTATCCAGTATAATTCTGTTCATATCGCCTTCCCGATATTTTTTATTCAGAATTTTGAGGAAATCTATGAAGTCATCTAATGTATGCTTTTCTCTCACTAGAAATCATAGATATTGGCCTATTTATTTGTTTTATATTGTACTAGTAGCCTACTTCAAAAATAAAATTGATTATATCATCCTCCTGACGAAGGCAAGTACAGTACTGTGTATATACCTAGCTAATAAAAGGAGCAATGCATGCAAAACACGCTCTGCTCCTTCGGGTTTCTAAAAATCAAAAACTGAATGTTTCTTTCAGCCCTTTCCAATTTTGATCTTTGTCACTCATCACAAGCGTCGTTCCATCTTCCAGCTGATATCCATCGCTCAATGCCGTTCCATTATATGCACCTTTGAGTCCTGGCCAGATAATACCTATCTCTGGATCATTCCATGCCAACCCACTTTCATCTCCCGGGTGGTAAAAGTCTGTACATTTATAGCAAAATTCAGCCACATCGCTCAAAACAAGGAACCCATGTGCAAATCCTTGAGGTATATAAAACTGTTTTTTATTCTGCTCTGACAGCTCTATTCCAAACCATTTTCCATAAGTACTTGAACTGCGTCTAAGATCAACCGCAACATCAAAAACGGTTCCTTTAATGACCCTCACTAATTTCCCCTGAGGATAATTTTTTTGAAAATGGAGCCCACGCAGCACCCCTTTGGCCGAACTGGACTGGTTATCCTGCACAAAAGCCATATCAAATCCCGCCTTATACATGTCCTGTTGATTATATGTTTCCATAAAATATCCACGGCTATCCCCATACACTGACGGCTCAATCGTGCATAAACCTTCTATTCCACCCACATTTTTCTCTACTTTAATCTGTCCCATATCTGCGCCCTTTCTGAAATTATCTATTCTCATACATTTCTTTATAATAGTTCTTATATTCACCGGAAATGATCGTTTTCCACCACTCCTGGTGTTCAAGATACCACTGTATTGTCTTTTTTATCCCATCTTCAAATTTAGTTTCTGGCAGCCAGCCCAGTTCACTGTGGATTTTTGTCGCATCAATTGCATAGCGCATATCGTGCCCCTTTCTGTCTGTCACATAAGTAATCAGGCTCTCCGGCTTATTTAAAGCCCTGCAAATAATTCTCACTATATCAATATTTCTCATCTCATTATGACCGCCAACATTATACACTTCACCTACACGTCCTTTATGAATTACGAGGTCAATTGCTTTACAGTGATCCTCTACATAAAGCCAGTCACGTATATTCTCTCCGTTTCCGTAAACTGGAAGAGGCTTATCATCTAAAGCATTTGCTATCATCAATGGAATCAGTTTTTCTGGAAAATGATATGGCCCATAATTATTAGAACAACGCGTGATAGATACAGGCAAACCATATGTCCGGTAATATGCCAACACTAACAAATCTGCTGCTGCCTTGCTAGAAGAATACGGACTTGAAGTATGGATCGGGGTTTCTTCTGTGAAAAACAAATCCGGTCTGTCTAATGGCAAATCCCCGTACACTTCATCCGTTGACACCTGATGGTAACGCTCAATACCATATTTTCGGCAAGCATCCATTAACACCGCTGTTCCCTTTATATTAGTGTCAAGAAAAACTTCCGGATTTTCAATCGACCGATCTACATGGCTTTCAGCTGCAAAATTTACAACAATATCAGGTTGTTCTTCCTCAAACAACCTATAAACCGACTTTCTATCAGTAATACTTTCTCTTACAAATCTAAATCTAGAATTCTCAATAATCGAAGTTAATGTTGACATATTCCCGGCATATGTCAAACAGTCCAGACATACAATACGATAATCCAGATATTTTTTCAGCATATGAAATATAAAATTACTTCCAATAAACCCGGCTCCTCCTGTTACAATAACTGTTCTATTCATTCTGACATCTCCCACTGTATATTATTTAGTACAAAGTTTCCCAATTGTATTACCCAAAATAAAATATGCTTCATTTTAACATTTTTCTATGCATATTTCAACCTTCCTGTTAATCTTCTAACAAGTGTACCGATATACTCATACATAAGTATTCCGGAAAGATTTAAATTTAGTAGCTTTTGCATATATACCCGCAACTCACTTATAAAATTTAAGGCGCATCCCTACGGACACGCCTCACTCATCATTCGTATATAACCAACTCATCCTCTGTACACAAGGCCCTGTCACCACCAAGCGACAAAATTCTCATTCGTACACTTATTATTATACAAATTTCGTCATTTTTGTCAAGCAAAAAAATCCTCAAAATAACACAAAATCCTTCAAGAATTTTCTTCAAACGCACATCATTCTTTCTCCTGAAGCTGTCTCTGCCTGATCGCCATCGTCACTGCGATGCACGCGGCTGCGAACACCACCTGTATCGCAATCCCAAGCCAGACGCTTTTTATCTGTTCTGCATCAAGCACGCCGTAGTCCCCCAGCAGTCCATTTGTTTTGGAATACCAGTATGTGGGCAGAAAACGGGACACCTTCCCCATCTTTTCTCCCAGCATTTCGATTGGAACAAAAATTCCTCCCAGGAAACAAAGCCCAAGTGAAATCACATTTGCCATTCCATTCAACACCGTCGGCGTATTGGATACAGTTCCGGTCAGGTACGCAAGGGACAGGGACACCAGCATAAACACAATGCTGTTCAGCAGGTAATATCCTGTATGGTTTCCGCCAAAAACACCGCCTCGATACAGGAAGGTCTGAATGACCATGCAAATCCCCCAAATAACGGCCCCCAGCACGGCAAACGAAATGAGCGCGGCAAGGTTCTGCTTCAAAAAAGGAACAGAGGAACTCTGCATACGGCGCCGGATATCTTTCTTTTTCAGCTCCATAATTACAATACTGAGCGACATAATTGCTGCTCCCAGAAATGCATAGGGCATGTAAGCAAAGTAATAATTATAGTCTTCCCTGATTCCAGCGTTTCCGTTTTTATCCACAAGCTCTACATTCACAGGAATAGTTGCAAGCGCCACAGCTTCCTGACATGCTTCTTCTGGTGAAAATCCCCCGGCTAAAGCTGTCCGGATCTCATTCAGGAATGCATTCACCTGAGCTTCCACATAATAAGCTGCAATGGTTCCCGGTACTGTAATACTCTGTACTGCCTGTTCGCCTGCCTGCAGTTTTTCCAATGCTTTATCCTGTACAATCAGAACATATTTTACATTGCCATAGTACAGCTCTTCCTGAATCACCTGCTCATCGTCTGCAATCGTGACCAGATCATGCTGCAGCCCAAGTACCTCCTGAAGCGTCTCAGACAATATACCGCCGCCCCGGTCAACCACTGCCACATCCAGCTTCATCGCAGAAAATCCTTCTGTCATTCCCGTATGTCGGAATGACGCCTGTATCGCTACTGCAATTCCGGCAAAAATGCCGATATACATCAGAATCGCAGCAAAATTCCGCCGGATGATCAGAAAATATACTTTAAAGACTGTCATACCGTTCCCTCCTCAATTTTCCAAAGCTGGCCAGCACAAGTACTGCCGTAAATACAGCCAAAAGAATCAGGCTTCTTCCGTATCTTGCCGGATTTTCATAAATGGAAATGCTGTAAAATGCATCCGAGATCAGCGCCGCCGGATTCAGTCTGTTCACAATCGGACAGACATGTTCAATAATATCCTTCATATTTCCCATCATCATACCAGCCAGAAAACTCATAAGCAGCGAGCTTCCTACCAGAAGGCCTGTTTTTGCTCCCTCTCCCATACGCAGACTTCCTATAAAAATGCCGTATGCCACGCCAGTCATACTTCCCAGAATACAAATCGGAAGTAGGAACGGCCATTTAGGGCCAAATGAAATATGAAGAACAAAACGCATATACAGAAGCAGCAGACAGATATTAACAAACTGTACTGCGAACACGGAAAGCATTTCACTGATTACCATATGCAGACGGTGCAGCGGTACAATACTGCGCCTTGCAGCCAGAGCCGACTGGTCGGCGCGCAGCTGCATCGCTGCTGTAACGCCCGGAAATGCTCCAAACAGGCACGCCATGCCAATTAAAGCAAAAAAGTATGTGATGGAGCTGTCCATCGTTCGTCCTCCGGTACTCACTGGTTCCACAAGCTCTTTGTAATCAGTCAGAGAACCGATTGCTCCTAGCAGGCCTAAAGGATGCGCATCTTTGATATCTCCCATAAGCTTCTGATTCTGAAGATATGTCTGCAAAAGCGTTCCAAGAATACTCTCATTCATCTGTGCGCTGCTTACAGTCAGAGAAGGCTCTGTCTTTGCGAAAAAAATGCCGCTTACCTTTCCCGTCTCCAGCGCTTTCCGTGCTTCTTCCTCATCCATCCATTCTGCTTCCAGCATCTCGCCGTCCATCTCGTTCAAAAAAGTTTCAAAAGCTATATTTTCCCCATGGACACACGCAACCGGAATCGCTTTCATATTGTCGATCGTGCTGGACCCAAAGGTCGCATAAAACAACGTTGCCATAATAATCGGAAAAATCAATGCCCAGAACAGATCGTCCCACCTGCGCAGAATTTGCAACAGATTATACTTATATAAATGTTTCACGATTTTCCTCCTGCTAATTTCTAAATTCATTTCTGATAATTCCAGAATATCATTCCTGAAAATCAATCCCTAAGTTCCTTTCCTGTAATTTCCAGAAATACGTCGTTCAGTGTCGGTAATTCTGAGAACACACGGCCAAATGGCACTTCTTCCTGCTGCAAATAATTCAGAACGCGGATCAAGTTATGCTTTGCACTCGTACATTTGATCACAAGCCGGCTTTCTTCCTGCTTATAGTCAGTCTGAAATACATGCGGAAGAGCGCGAATCGCCTCGATCTGCCCGTCTGTAAGCATAACCCCCTCAATGCAGATCGTCTCTCCAGTCTTAATCATCTGCTTCAATTCTTCTTTCGTTCCGGAAGCAATGCACCTGCCATGGTCCATAATAACTATCCTTGTACAGATCTGCTCCACCTCTTCCATATAGTGCGAGGTATAGATAATGGTCGAACCCTTTTTATTCAGTGCGACAATCCCCTCCAAAATTTTATTGCGGCTCTGCGGGTCTACCGCTACCGTCGGTTCATCCAGGATAATCAAACGCGGCTGATGTGCGATTCCGCAGGCAATATTCAATCTCCTTAAAAGTCCACCGGAAAGCTTTCTCGGAAGCATCTTCCGATAATCCTCCAGACCGACAAATGCAATCGCCTCTTCCACCAGCTCTCGCCTCTTCTGTTTTTCTTTTACATAAAGGCCACAGAAATAATCAATATTTTCATACACGGACATCTGTTCAAAAACAGCCACATTCTGCGGAACAATCCCAATCTGACGCTTCTGCTCATAACTGTCCGGATGCATCGGCTCCCCGAAAACAGTAATCTCTCCTTTGTCATATTTCAGCAGAGCAAGCAGACAGTTAATCGCCGTTGTCTTACCCGACCCATTCGGGCCAAGCAGACCAAATATTTCTCCCTCTGTAATATCCAGATTCAGATGATCCAGAGCAAGCACTTCCCCATATCGCTTTACCAGATTTTCTATATGAATCATATTGATTCCTCCCTTTCTTTCTAAACAAACATACCTGCCGCAAGCAAAACAGGTTATTTTCTCTATTTCGATATCACCATTATAGTCAGAAACTACATCAAAATGAAGTGTCAGATGTGTAATCCGGATATGACAAATGTCACTTCATTTGACTTTCTAAAATGCATATGCTACGATTAAAACAATTTTTGAAACCGAACACACCATGGCAATCTGTTTTTATGATCTATCCGTTTTTTGATCATAAACACGAGAGGGAATCTTATGATGAACGCGCTACTCGACAAAATCATTCTGCTTCTTTGCTGCATTCCCGGACTGTATTTCACCAATACCGCACCAGTTGCCGTCTGCGCCTTCTGGACTGCTTTGGCAATCAGCGCTCTATCCTACGCTCTGTCCGGCAATATCTTCTGCCGGATGCTCAGACTGCTCTATATCATAACAGTGTTTGCAGTTCCTGAATTTATGATTTTTCTTCCTCTGACTGCCTATGATTGTGCCGCTGAGAACTACGAAAAATGGATCGCTGCAGCTTTGTCGGCCGCTTCTCTTCTATTTCATTACTTTTCCGGTAGCTTTGAAACTCTGTTTTCTCCTGAATTTCCGGGCTTTATTCTTTTTTACTGTGTCGTCATCGGCTGCGTTCTTGCTGTGTTAATGCACAAAAAAACAGCCTCCTACGAAAGGCTGCACCAAAAATTTTATAAAATGCGGGACGACGATGCGGAACTTGCCCTGCTGCTCGAAGAACGCAATCAATCACTGCTCGAAAAACAAAATAATGAAATTTACACAGCTACCTTGCGGGAACGCAACCGCATTGCCCGCGAAATTCACGATAACGTCGGCCATATGATTACTCGCTCTATTCTGATGGTGGGTGCTTTAAAAACAGTACAAAAAGAACCCTCCTTGCTGGAACCCCTTTCCGCTCTCCATACCACGTTGAATCAGGCCATGGACAGCATCCGAAAAAGTGTCCACGATCTGCACGACAGCTCCATAAACCTAAATGATTCGCTGGAATCGCTCATCCGTGATTTCACATTCTGTCCTGTCACGTTGCAGTATGACGTACAGTCTGCCCTGCCCAGCGACGTCAAATACAGCCTGATCTCCATTGTAAAAGAAGCGCTTGTAAACATCGCCCGGCACAGCAATGCCACACAGGCCTCCTTAAACATCATAGAACATCCGGGCTTCTACCAGTTCACTTTGCACGATAATGGAACCAAAATCTCCGGGCTTCCCTGCCTTGCACCAGAGATTTCCAAAGCATCATCTGAGTTTACTTCTTCCGGCATCGGACTTTCCAATATCCGTGCCCGTGTAAAAGCATTCGACGGACATTTGAATATTGACTGGAAAGAAGGTTTCCGCATTTATATCACAATACCGAAAAATCAGGCTCGATAAGACGGCCTGTGTAATCTTTTCGAACAGATTTCATTCCATTTATTCAAAAGGAAAGGTTGGTTTGCTGTTATGAATATTCTCCTTGTTGACGACGATCTTCTCGTCACTACTGCACTGAAAATTATTCTGGAATCCGATCCGGAGCTGCATATCGTTGATACCGCATCTTCCGGTAAGGAAGCCATTGCACTTTTTGAAAAGCACCTGCCGGATGTTCTTCTTATGGATATCCGTATGAAAGATATGACCGGCCTCGATGCTGCGAGAATCATTCTTGAGCACCATGCAAACGCACGTATTCTGATGCTCACTACTTTTTCCGATGACGAATACATCATAAAAGCTTTGCGCATCGGTACCTGCGGCTATCTTCTCAAACAGGATTACGAACATATCATACCAGCCCTCAAGGCGGTCCAAAACGGGCAGACCGTATTCGGCAGTGAAATCACGCAGCGCATCCCGGAACTTCTCCTGCGCAGAGATGCCTTTGACTATGAAAAATACGATATTTCTGACAAAGAACTGGATATTATCCGTGGCGTTGCACAGGGCCTCAGCAACCGTGAGATCGCTGAAGCCCTGTACCTCGGTGAAGGAACCGTTCGCAATTATTTAAGTACCATTCTTACAAAACTGAATCTGCGTGACCGCACCCAACTTGCCGTATTTTATCTGAACCACAAATAACAGCCTGCCTTGTAATATGCTTCATTCTCCTGTACAGCATTCCTATACGGTATGGTTCTTTGCAATAAACAGTGGGAATGTATCTGCTCCCTTCATCTCTTTGCCTGCACTTACTTTTACATTTTTGTCTGCAATCAGATATTCAATCGAAGCACCCGATTCCACGACTGTATCCTGCATCAGGATACAGTTCTTTACTTTCGCACCTTTGGCGATCTGCACACCACGGAACAAAATGCTGTTTTCCACTTCTCCCTCAATCACACAACCATCTGCTACCATCACATTGCTGACTTTGGCCCCGTCAACATATCTGGTCGGATTGTCGTCACGGATCTTTGTATAAATCGGAGCGCCTGAAAACAGCGCATCCAGATTGTAATCATCAAGAAGCTTCATATTCTCATCAAAGTAACTCTTAATGCCGGAGATTCTTGCCATGTAACCTTCATATTTATAAGCCTGTACATTAAGCTTGCTGAGCTGTGTCAGCAGCACATCGCGGTTAAAATGCTCCTGTCCGCGAACAAAGGCTGTATTTACCATATCTATCAGCAGTTCACGGTCAATCACATAGATATTCATAGAGAAATTCTGAACGCCTTTTTCTGTCGGATTTACATAAATCTTTGTAATCCGGCCGTCCTGAATATTAAACGTATAATAAAAGCCCTTGCTGTGATCAAGCGTTCGTCTCAGGCTCTCCGGAATCTCCTCCTCTTTATATGCAATGCTGACATCCGCGCCCGTCTCAATATGATGGCGGATCATGTCATTGAAATCAAAATTCACCGCAATGCTCGAATCTGCCATCACCACATACGGTTCTTTCTGCTCCCGCAAAAAACCAAGAAGGCTTGCCAGCGCACTAATACGACCGTTATAGCGCTTCGACGCACGCTCAGAATACGGAGGAAATATGTTCAGACCACCGTTTTTCCGCACCAGATCCCACTCACGACCGGAGCCAAGATGGTCCATCAGAGAATGGTAGTTATTGTTTACCATAACAGAAATATTGTCAATTCCACAGTTCGACATACTCGATAAAATAAAATCGATCATACGGTAACGGCTTGCAAAAGGTATGGATGCCATCATCCGCACATTGACCAGCTCCGGAACAAGCGGGTCATAATTGTTTGGAAAAATAATGCCAAGCGCACTAGAATTTGATTTTACCATTGTTCTCCACCGCCTTCTACATTTTTATCTACCATTGCATTTGGACCGATTTTTGCATTCTCACCGATCACAACGCCAGGACCGACTGTGGCAACACCACATGCATCCCCTTCTGGCATCGCGCCGACCACGGCATTCTCACCGATTACAACATTCTCCGCAAGAATACAGTGCTTTACAATCGCCCCTGCCTTAATCTCAGATCCGCCCATAATCACGGCATCCTCAATGATAGCGCCAGCCTCTACCTTTACGCCTGCAAACAAGACAGAATGCTTTACCGTTCCTGCCACGCGGCAACCGTCTGTGATCATGGAATCTTCAACAACTGCTCCGGCGTTTATTTTGTGGCCGGTCATACCGCTGTTCCGGCTGTAAATCTTCCAGTTTTCATCGAACAGATTGATACCGCTGTGCTCCGGGTCAAGGACTTCCATATTTGCTTCCCACAAAGAGGCAATGGTTCCCACATCCTTCCAGTAGCCGCTGAAATGGTATGCATACATTTTTCTGTTATCGCGAAGCAGATTCGGGATGATATTGTTTCCAAAATCATTTTCAGACTGTGGATCAAGCTCGTCCTCTGTCAGATACTTTTTCAGGATGTCCCAGTTAAAAATATAGATTCCCATGGAAGCCAGGTTCGACTTTGGATTCTTCGGCTTCTCCTGAAATTCGGTAATGCGGTCATCCTCATCTGCCACCATCAAACCGAAACGCGGAGCCTCCTCCCACGGAACTTCCATAACTGCAACGCTGAACTCCGCATTTTTTTCTTTATGAAATTTCAGAAAATCGCTGTAATCCTGCTTGCAGATCTGATCACCGGAAAGAATGATCACATACTTCGGATCGTAACGTTCAATAAAATCCAGATTCTGATATATTGCATTTGCCGTTCCTTTGTACCAGTCAGAGCCGGTCGCCCGCTGATACGGCGGCAAAACATGAACACCTCCATAAAGCCGGTCAAGATCCCACGGCTGGCCATTTCCGATATACTCGTTTAAGACGAGCGGCTGATATTGCGTAAGAATACCTACGGTATCGATACCGGAATTCACGCAGTTCGAAAGCGGAAAATCAATAATACGGTACTTTCCACCAAATGGAACCGCTGGTTTTGCAAGCCTCTGAGTCAGTGCATACAGACGAGAACCCTGACCCCCAGCCAGAAGCATTGCAATCATTTCTTTAGCCATAATACTTCCTCCTGTTTTAAAATGCTTATGTTGAAATTATACACTATGTTTTTAAAAATGGGTAGTGTTTTTGTGCAGATTTTTGAAATTTTTTTGTAAAATCTGGGAGACAATCCTCGACAGATTCAACAAAAAAACGAGACTGTTATACAAGAAATCCGCCAGTGCGACGGTTTCCTGCAAACAGCCTCAGTAAAAACCTGAAAAACAGGTAATGTTTATTTCATTCGTTTTATAACACAAGGGATGGTGCTGAGTATATGCGTGCTTTCAGTTCACTGTTCAGCATATAAAGCCCCTTTGCATCTGTTCCGAACAGTTCCATCTTTGTTATCATATCAGAAGCGTTCTTTTCTTCCTCTCCCTGCTCTTTTACAAACCAGTCGAGAAGCTGCATGGTCCGGAAATCATGCGCTTCATGCGCTGCAGCATAGATCGTATGTATCAATTCCGTCACATATTTTTCATGAGCCAGTCCCGCTTTAAGCGGCGCCATATGATCGGTAAGTTCGCAGTCCGGCTTTGCAATCGCCTCAAATGTCACTTTCTGTCCATTATTCTGCAAATACTGATAAAACAGCATTGCATGATCCCGCTCTTCCTGCGCCTGCACCTTGTACCAGTTCTCAAATCCATCGAGTCCTGCCCCTGCGTAATAATTTGCAAATTCCAGATACAGATATGCAGAATAAAATTCTTTATTAATCTGTTCATTAATAAGCGCTGATACTTTTTCGTTCACGTTCCTGAACCTCCTTCATCGGATGTAATTATTTTAACTTAGTCTTTCTTTCAGCCATCATTTTATCTTATCCTTTCTACAAAGTCAAATTTTATTGTTCTTGTGATATATTGGAAAATCCACTATAATCAGACCTAGAAAAGGAGATGCCAAAATGAAGATCGTATTACAAAACCTCGCAAAAAAATTCCCTGCTCCAGGCAGGAAATCACAAAAAGAAATTATCGCAGTGGACAATTTTTCCTTTGAAATCCCGGACGGAAAGCTGGTCGGTTTGCTCGGTCCCTCCGGATGCGGAAAGAGTACCACACTGAACCTGATCTGCGGACTGCTTGCGCCAAGCAGCGGAAAAATCTTTTTCGGCGGCAACGACGTAACAGACCTGCCCCCGGAAAACCGCGGCGTGGGCATGGTATTCCAAAACTACGCGCTTTACCCGCATTTAACGGTACGCCAGAATATTCTGTTTCCACTTCAGAACCTGAAAGGAAAAAACAGACCTTCCAAGGAAGAGATGGAGAGCCGCGTACAGAATGCTGCAAAGCTTGTACAGATTGACTCTCTGCTCGATCGAAAACCCGGAGAACTTTCCGGTGGTCAGCAGCAGCGTGTTGCAATCGCACGTGCGCTCGTAAAAATGCCGCACGTACTGCTGCTTGATGAACCGCTCTCCAACCTTGATGCAAGACTTCGCCTCCAGACCCGCGAAGAAATCCGAAAAATCCAGAAAAAAACAGGTATTACCACCGTATTTGTCACGCACGACCAGGAAGAGGCCATGAGCATTTCAGATCTGATTGTTGTGATGAAGGATGGCCTCATTCAGCAGATCGGACAGCCGCAGCAGGTTTACGACAATCCTGTAAATCTCTTTGTTGCAAAATTTCTCGGCACACCTCCGATCAATGTGTTCGAGGGTTCCATCCGATCTGAACAATTATATATAGGTAGTCATTCCGTTCTCCCGGCTGAAGGCATCCCGGATCAGAAAGTCTTTGCTGCCGTCCGTCCGGAAGGTTTCATTCCCGACGAAAATGGTCCTCTTTGCTGCACTTTAAACGGCATTGAGGTCATGGGACGCGATATCAGCATTATTTCTTCACACGCATGTGCTGCAGGCCCTGCAATCCGTTCCATCATCGCGGCAGAAAACAGAATAGATACCACGGCTTCCGAAGTACGTTTCAGCCTGAAGCCTTCCAAGGTATTCCTGTTCAGCCAAAAATCAGAAGAACGGATTTATCCTTCCTGTTAAAAATGTGAAGCAACTTATCATAACCCCAAACGGAGGAACTTTTATGGAAAAAAGAAATACAAAAGCCTGGCTCTATCTTCTTCCGGCGCTTTTCTTCCTAGGATTCTTTATGGTGTATCCGTTGATTGATGTTTTTATTTATTCTTTCGAAGAAGGGTATAACTTTGCATCCCAGACTTATTTTGGTGTCGGAAGCTACAACTACGCTTATGTGCTGCGCGACCCTTATTTTTTGCAGGCAGTCAAAAATACACTGATTCTGGTCATTATCACGGTTCCCCTTTCCACAGCATTTGCACTCCTACTTTCGGCGGCTCTTTCTTCGATCAAACCGCTGCGGAACCTATTTCAGACCGTATATTTTCTGCCCTATGTGACCAATACGCTGGCTGTAGGCCTCGTATTTATGATTTTGTTTAAAAAGACGGCGTACTCAGACGGCATGATCAATCTGCTCATCAACTGGTTCGGCGGCAGCTCGGTTGATTTCATTGACGGACCATACTGGGCCAAAATGTTTGTATTGTGCTTTTATACGATCTGGATTGTCATGCCATTCAAGGTGCTGCTTTTGACAAGCGCCCTTGCATCCGTGAATCAGAACTATTACAATGCTGCCCGGGTTGACGGTACCTCGAAACGACGAATTTTTCTGCGCATCACGCTTCCGATGATCTCTCCCACCGTTTTTTATCTGGTCATTACCGGATTCATCGGCGCTTTCAAAGCCTACAGCGATGCGGTCGCACTTTTCGGTACAGATTTGAACGCAGCGGGCATGAACACAATCGTCGGCTATGTCTATGACATGCTCTACGGAAACAGCGGCGGTTATCCGTCCTACGCATCTGCTGCCGCCATTCTCTTGTTCGTCATTGTGCTCACCATCACCTGCATCAACCTGCTTGTAAGCAAAAAGCACGTGCATTATTCTTGAGTCAGTCTTTCGATCAGTAAAAACGCATATCGTATTTTTGCTATCACTGATTTATATCGTCCGCAGAATATTGACGAAACCTCAAAATCCGATTGGAAAAGGATAAACAACATGGAAAATCAAATAAATTATCAGAAAATAGAACAATCTGCCCGGACCCGTAAACGCATACAACGTACATTGGTCTATCTACTGCTGACCTTCTGGGCAGTCGTCGTATTATTTCCTTTTTACTGGATGCTCCTGACTTCCATAAAAAGCTACGGTTCCTACAATGCCGAACATATCCCGGCATTTTTTACCCTGACACCGACTCTGCAGAACTATGCAGACGCTTTCACTGCCGTACCGCTTGGAAAATACCTGCTGAACACAGTCTTTTTTACCATTGTGACCACAGCTGCCATGCTGATCGTGATCATACTGTCCGCATTCGCTTTCGCGCGTCTGCAATTTCGCGGAAAACAGCTTACCTTCACCCTGTTTCTCTCACTGATGATGATCCCGAACGAGCTGGTTGTCATCACAAATTTCGTAACAATAACAAACTGGGACATGCGCAACACCTTTGCAGGATTGATTCTCCCGTCCGTTACCTCTGTATTTTATATTTATCTGCTGAAAGAAAACTTTGAGCAGGTACCGGACGAGCTTTACCGTGCCGCAAAGGTTGACGGAACTTCAGATTTTAAATATCTGTGCCGTGTTCTGCTTCCCATCTGCCGCCCTACGCTCATCACAATCACGATTCTGAAAATCATCGAGTGCTGGAACTCCTATGTATGGCCACGACTGATCACCGACGACGCAGCGTATTATCTTGTCTCAAACGGGATTCAGGAAATCCGGGAAAACGGCTTCGGTCGTGAGAATATTCCGGCCATGATGGCCGCAGTTACCGTCATCTCGCTCCCGCTGATTCTACTATTCCTGTTGTTCCGAAAAAAAATTATGGCTGGTGTTTCGAGAGGGGGTACAAAAGGATGATGCATATGCTCAAAAAATTGCTCTGTTTTTCCTGCCTTGCAGCCTGCGTCCTGTCACTGACGGGCTGCCACGGCTCCCGCAAACAAAATACGATCGCAATCCCTGAGTCTTTTGACACCTCAAAGGACTATGAAATCACATTCTGGGCTAAAAATGACACAAACAAGACGCAGACAGATATCTATAAAAAAGCGATCAGCGATTTTCAAAAACAGTATCCCAATATCACAGTCACACTTCGTCTGTATACGGACTATGGAAAAATCTATAATGATGTCATCACAAACATCGCAACAAATACGACGCCAAATGTCTGCATCACCTATCCGGATCATATCGCGACCTATCTGACCGGAGAAGGGACTGTAGTTCCACTCGATGCCTTTTTCACGGATGAAAAATACGGGCTCGGCGGCAGCGAAGTTGCTTTTGATGCACCAAAGCAGTCCGAACTCATCCCCTACTTTCTGGATGAATGTTCTTTTGCAGGACACTATTATGCAGTTCCATTCATGCGTTCTACTGAAGCATGCTACGTCAATAAAACGTACGTGGAAGAGCTTGGCTATACACTGCCCGAAACGCTCACCTGGGATTTTATCTGGGAAGTTTCCGAAGCCGCAACAGCCAAAGATGCGAATGGCAAATTCCTTGTCAATCAGCAGGAAGTCATGATACCGTTTATTTATAAGTCAACGGACAATATGATGATTCAGATGCTTCGTCAAAAAGAGGCCGGTTATTCCACAGACAGCGGAGAAATCCAGCTGTTTAACGATACGACAAAGGAGTTGCTTTACACGATAGCCTCACACGTGAAAAACGGTGCGTTCTCCACATTCAAGATTTCAAGCTATCCGGCCAATTTTCTGAATGCCGGCCAGTGTATCTTTGCAATCGACTCCACTGCCGGCGCAACCTGGATGGGGTGTGACGCGCCGCTCGTAGATATCAGCAAAGAAGCGCTTGTAAAGTTCGACACAGAGGTCATGACGATTCCTCAGTTTGATCCGCAAAATCCGCAGATGATTTCTCAGGGTCCCTCTCTTTGTATTTTCGGCAAAGAAGATCCCCAGGAGGTTCTGGCATCCTGGCTTTTTACACAATATCTCCTGACAAATGAAGTACAGATTGCATACTCCAGGACGGAAGGTTACGTCCCTGTCACAAAGAAAGCGCAGGAGTCAGAGGAATATCAGGACTATCTCTCCCGCTGCGGGGAAGATAACTCTGCTTACTATGACGTGAAAATCAAAGCTTCAAAGTTACTGCTCGATCATGTCAATGACACCTTTGTAACTCCTGTATTTAACGGCTCCGCATCTTTGCGCGACGCCGCTGGACAGCTCATTGAAAATGTAACAAAATCCGTGCGCAGAAAACAGGAAATAAACGACGACTACATCGAAAAACTTTACAACGATGTAGCCTCCCTGTGCCACTTGGGTGAAAGCTCGGCCGCAGGCAACGGCAAAAAAGAGCTCGGACCACTGCCCGGCGCATCGGCTGCTCTGCTCGGTGTTCTCTTTGCTGTATGGTGCGTGATCTTTCTGTATCTTGCTTTCCAGACGCTGAAAAAAACGAAGAAAGATTGTTAAGAAAATATCAATAACATTGCTTTTTCTTTTTTTTCGAGTATAATGTAGGTGATATCAAATACGAAAAGGAGAATTATTATGAAAAAAGGTATTGCATTCTTAACGGCACTTTCTCTTACACTCACTTTTTCCGTAACCGCTCTGGCCGGAGAAACATCGGAAGGCGTTATGACCCATGACGAATACGTTGCCGCAGAACTCGAAACCGAGGTTACTGTTGAAACCTACGTACAGGCAAAACAGTCCTGGTGGGAGGACAAGGCCACAGTTTATTCCCAGAATGAAGACGGCGCTTATTTCCTCTACAACATGGCCTGCTCTGAGGAAGACTATGAAAAGCTCGTTCCGGGAACCAAAATTAAAGTAACCGGATACAAAGCGGAATGGTCCGGCGAGGTAGAAATTATTGACGCTACATTTGAAATCCTCGAAGGCGAGGAGTACATCGCTCCGGTCACAGACGTGACAGAGCTGCTTGGCAAAGATGAGCTGATCGAACATCAGAACGAATTCGTCGCTTTCAAAGGAATGACAGTGGAAGCTGCCGGACAGGATGAAAATGGCAACGACGTGGCATTCCTGTACAACTGGGACGGCTCCGGTACAGACGGTGACGATCTTTATTTCAACGTTTCTTTAAACGGCGAAACCTATACCTTTACTGTAGAATCTTACCTGTGCGATAATACGACCGATGTTTATAAAGCAGTTACGGAACTGAAAATCGGCGATATCATTGATATGGAAGGCTTCCTGTATTGGTATGAAGGCGTTAATCCGCATATCACAACGGTAACTGCTGCAAAATAAGTTCCGGCAAAACACAGACTAAAAAAGAGCTGTCACACAATCCACAGTTTCATGGAAATGGAACCTTTTGTCCGATCCTGAAATTTGTGTCTGTGCGACAGCTTTTCTTATATCCAAAATGCAGTTTTCGCAATCACGTGAAATCTTATTTTAAAAATCCATTGATAATCTGCTCTTCAGCTTCCTGCTCCGTAAGTCCGAGCGTCATCAATTTAACAATCTGCTCTCCCGCTATTTTCCCGATCGCAGCCTCATGAATCAGTGCAGCATCAAGATCATTGGCCTCCAGCTGTGGCACAGCAAGAATCCGGGCATTTCCCATAATAATGGCATCGCACTCGGTATGGCCGCTGCACGCAGCGTTTCCAATAATCTTTGCGTCAAATTTCTGATAAGAAGAATCCTTCGCAACAGACCTGGAAACCACATCTGCGTGCGATTGTTCTCCATCAAGCTTCACCTCATAATTGCTGATCGCTGTCTGATCTCCATGCGTCATCAGACGCTCCCGGACAAGCAGCTTCGCGCCTGCCGCAAGCTCCGCATACGTATCACGTTTTGTGGAATCAACGCCTTTGATCTGCACCATCTCCATCTCTACCACGCTTCCTTCCTGCTGGTAGACCTCTGTGCCTGGATTTAAAATACGCTTTCCGCTACCCTCTCCTGACCCGTAATGCTTCTCTACATACTTTACTTTGGCATTTTTCCCTACATAAAACCGATGGATACCATCATGCTCCGAATCCTGCACACCGCAGTTATCAATGCCGCAGCCTGCTACAATCGTCACATCACAGTCCTCTCCAATATAAAAATCATTGTACACCACTTCCTTCAAACCGCTCTGGCTGAGCACAACCGGAATGTGCACACTCTCGTTTTTTGTACCTTCTTTGATGCGAATGGTAATTCCGCTTCCGTCCTCTTTCGACTCAATGTCAATATTTGCCGTAGTATTCCTGGCTGCCGATTTTCCATTTGCACGGATGTTGTAAGCGCCTTCCGGAACCTCATGGAGGTCAGCCACCTCTTCTAGCAGCCTTTTCTGGATTTCATCCATCATTCTCTTTTCCCTCCCATCTGATATTTATCGCACACATTCACTGCAGAATCTGTACCGAGAAGTCCCGGCAATATCTCTTCTTTTGTCCCATGCTCCACAATTTTTCCATCAGACAACACCAAAATTTCATCCGCAATATCCAAAATACGCTCCTGATGTGAAATAATCAGGATTGAATTTCTGCTGTTTTCTTTTCGCATGCGTTCAAACACCTGAATCAGATTCTGGAAACTCCACAGATCAATACCGGCCTCCGGCTCATCAAAAACAGACAGTCTGCTCTTCCGTGCCAACACGGTCGCGATCTCAATTCGCTTCAGCTCCCCGCCCGAAAGGCTCGCATTTACCTCACGGTCTATATAATCTCTGGCACATAGCCCGACCTCTGAAAGATACTGGCAGGCCTCCGAAACAGAAATCGTTTTCCCCGATGCCAGTCGAATCAAGTCTTTTACGGTAATCCCCTTAAAGCGCACCGGCTGCTGAAATGCATATCCGATTCCCATCTGGGCACGTTCTGCGATACTCTTGTCCGTGATATTCACACCGTCAAACCATATTTCTCCTGACGTAGGAGTCTCGATTCCCGCAATCAGCTTCGCCAGTGTGGATTTACCTCCGCCGTTCGGACCAGTAATTACAATAAACTTCCCCTCGTCCAGGGTCAGATTCATATCTCTGATAATTTCTGTAGCCTCTTTTTCATCCGAGACTTCAAACGAAATGTTCTTTAATTCCAGCATAATATCATTCCATCCTTTCATGCTGCTTTATCCACTGCAATTATACATGGCTTTTCCCCGGATAGCAAGCCTGCGACAATGTACTTTATCATGTACTTTAAAATTTAACTTTCTTTATATCAAAAAATATCTCCCGGCATAACTATTCTTCCAATAACCAAAAAGGAACTGCCGCATAAATTACCTGCAACAGCTCCGTCTCTTTTTACTATTATAAATTATTCTGCTTCCTGATATCTGTCCTTATACCATGCATCAAATTATTACGTTCAAATCCCATATCTGAGATTATTCTGCCTCTTCTGTCTCTGCAAGAGAAGGTACAAATGGCTTCTGATTCCGTGTATCGCTCATCGTCAGAGTTCCGTAACTGAAGCTGTATCTCAGCGTGTCTGTATTGTTCATCATGTACCAGGTAAGTTCATCATACATGGTATTGGCATCCTCAAGCGCTTTGTTCTGCTTCTCAATCGTATATTCTGTGAGGTAAGCCGCTGCTTCCTCCGGAGAAGTCTCGTACAGTTTTGCTGCTTCTGCCAGCACATCCGGATATTCCTCAAGCAGACCAAGCTCTACGCTATGCCAGTAATCACGCACACCTGCGCCGTAATATTTACGATCCTGCTCACTCAGTGCGCAAAGGCGTTTGAAGATAATACTTGCCATGGAATCATCATACGTCAGTCCGGAATCCTTTTCCGTATCTGCCTTGAATGCTTCTGCTGTGTCTGTAACCAGATTGGAAACAGGAAGATAGACCGAATGCTCTGAATTTGCAAGGCAGGCCCAGGTTACGCAGGCCATTTCTGCCGGGAGATTGTCATACACTTCAATCACATGAGCAGTACCCTGTGATTCTGTACCGATTACACGCTGGTCAATGCGTCCTGTCTCATCCGGTGAAAACTCTGTTCCTTCAAAACGGTTCCGGAATACTTCCAGAACGTCTTCCACACTGACTTTTTCGTCCGGTTTGTAGAAAAGATCATATTTTGTATTGGTTGCATAATCGCCTGCCGTAGACGGTGCAAGCAGCGTATGTCCAACCCAGGTGCGGCGGTTTGCATAATTTGCCAGTCTGCCTGAATAGGTGGCAAAAATATCCATCTGTCCGCTCTCTTCATCCTTTACTGCCAGTCCTGCCTCCTCCGGCATGGAAAACAGCTCCGGTGAGCACATTACATTCTCATCTTCCGGATCAAGATACTGAATCATAAATTCATTTCCGTAAACAGAAACAGCGTCCTCCGGCATCTTAACAGCCGCCCACTGATGTCCTGTATAAGTCTCTACGTACCACGCCTCTGTCTGGTCTGCGATCATGAGAATATTCTGCTCACTGCTTCCAAGCTCTTCCATAATCTGTCCGATCAGTTCCACGCCTTCACGTGCTGTTTTACAGGTCGCTGCAACCAGCTCTGTAACCACCTCTTCGCAAAGACCACCCTTTACTGGCGGATCCATTGCTCTGATCTCAGAACGAATATATGCAGTGACAGTTCCCGTAATGGCAACACCGCATTCATTTGCGCAGGCGGAGCCGTAACGCCCGAATCCCATACCGGTTGCCATCGGAGTGGATGTATACTTGTAAGTTGTATCCGGAAGCTCCCAGCTGAATCCAGCTACGCCGTCATACGTTCTGCCCGGCTCATTTTCCACGCGGTCTACAACAACTTCAAGAAAAGTTGCCGCAAGAGGATGCAGGTCAACGGTACGTGCTATCACAGTTGCTCCATTTTCACTTGCCTCTTTTCCGACATACAGTCCTGTGCAGGCAAGCGCGCTCGTGCTCGGCACTGCAAGTGCTGCAGCCATTGCAATTACTAATGCTGTTTTTCTTTTTCTCATAATCTTCTCCTCTCCTTATCAGGTATCAGCAGTTATCAGAAAGTACAGGAAAAGAATACCACTCCCAAGCTCTATATGTCAACCATTTAAAGTGTTAATATTTTAACGTTATAAAGTATCACAGTAAACAAAGATGCTGCAGAAGAAACTTTTCGTAAGTATCAGCATCTCTGCAGCATTTCTATTTCTGAGTTACTCTCGTAAAATCTGGCGCGCCAATCATATCATAAGGCGTTGTCTGGTATACATAATAGTTCAGCCAGTTTGTATACAGATTGTTGGCATGAGACCTCCACAGCAGCAGTGGCTTGTTTTCCGGATTATCGTCTGTATAATAATTTTTCGGAACCTCAATCGGCAATCCTTTGTTCAAATCTCTGTGATACTCCCCGTCCAGCGTCACACGGTCATACTCCGGATGACCCATCACAAAAATCTTCCGGCCGTCATCTGCCATAGCCAAAAACAGCCCGGCCTCCTCTGACTCAGCGAGGATCGTGAGTTCCTGTATTTTGCGGATTTCCTCTATGGGAACATCCGTATGTCTGGAATGTGGAGCAAGAAATGCATCGTCAAAACCGCGGACCAGAGGTACCTTACGGTTTAGCACACGATGCCAGAACAGGCCGAACATTTTTTTATCCAGCCGACGCTTTTGAAGTCCATAATGGTAAAAAAGCCCGGCCTGAGCTGCCCAACATAAATAGATGGTAGAGGTTACATTCTCTTTTGTCCACTCCATAATCTCTTTCAGCTCTTCCCAGTAATCCACCTCTTCAAATTCCAGCATCTCCACTGGAGCTCCGGTGATAATCATTCCGTCAAAACGACGTTCTCTGATGTCCTCAAATTCAACATAAAACTCATTCAAATGGCTCCGTGACGTATTTTTCGCCTCGTGCGAACTCACTTTCACAAATGTCACATCCACCTGTAGAGGCGTATTCGACAGAGAGCGCAAAAGCTGCAGTTCCGTATCCTCCTTCAGTGGCATCAGATTCAAAATTGCAATGTGAATCGGACGGATGTCCTGATGTACCGCCCGGTTTTCATCCATCACAAAAATATTTTCCCGTTCCAGAATCTCTTTCGCCGGCAGGTTACTGCGTACTTTAATCGGCATTTTCTTTCCTCCTGTGTCTTTTATCTCCGCTGGGGTATTATTCCCTGCTCCTATTGCTGTGCGACAAACGTAATTATTCACTAAATATTACTGTGGAACATCGGCCTCCTCTGCAATTGCCAGAAATGCCTCTTCCGACAGAATTGGTATTTCAAGCTCCCTCGCTTTTTTATTCTTAGAAGACGCAGAGGCTGTGTCATTGTTAATCAGATAATCTGTGTTCTTTGAAACAGAACCTGTGACCTTCCCTCCTCGCTCCTCAATAAATGCTTTCAACTCATTCCGGTTTTCAAAATGATTTACGCTACCAGTAATCACAAATACTTTTCCCGCAAATACCTGTGCTTTTGCTGATGCCTCTGGCCGTTCAATTACAACCTCCTCACAGAGCAGGTCAAGATTCTTGGCATTTACCGGGTCCGAAAAATAACCGGCCACTGCTGCTGCGATGACTGGCCCGAGTCCCTCCACTGCTGCGAGCTCTTCCTCACTGCCGGAACGAATTCGATCCAGATCATAATCAAAATGACGGCAAAGCAACTTGGCATTTGCAACACCGATATTGGGAATTCCCAGACTGTAAATAACCCTCGGAAGCGTTGTCTGTCTGGCATACTCAATACTCTGGATCAGATTTTGGTAAGACTTTTCTCCAAATCCCTCCATCTCCACAATTTCATCTTTATATTTTGAAAGATGGAAAATATCTGCAAACCGGCGAATATAGCCTTTGGCAATAAATTTTTCCAGCGTCGCCTCAGAAAGTCCCTCGATATTCATTGCATCACGGCTGACAAACAGTGTAAATGATTTGATTTTCTTCGCACTGCACTCTGCATTCGTACAATACAATGTCTCTACATCATTTACGGAATGCACCTCGGTTTTCCCTCCGCAAACGGGGCACATTTCCGGTATCGGAATGCTGTCGCTCCCAGTCAGATTTTCTGCAATCTGTGGAATAATCATATTAGCTTTGTATACAGTAATCGTATCCCCAAGCCCAAGGCGCAGTGCTTTCATGATACTCAGATTATGGACGCTCGCCCGGCTGACGGTCGTTCCCTCCAGCTCTACCGGTTCAAAAATCGCCACCGGATTAATCAGTCCGGTTCGTGACGGGCTCCATTCAATCTCCAGAAGCTTCGTTTCTCTCGTTTCGTCCTGCCATTTAAAAGCAATCGAATCGCGCGGAAATTTCGCAGTCCTTCCCAGTGATTGGCCATACGCTATGTCATCATAGGTCACAACCAGGCCATCGGAAGGAATGTCATAATACTGTATTCTCTCCGCAAAATAATCAATTGTATCTTCGATATTTTTCGCATCAGCGACACGATACTCCACAACATCGAAGCCCTGCGCTCCAAGCCACTCAAACTGTGCCGCTCTTGAATTGCGAAAATCAACCCCGTATGCTTTTACAAGTGAAAAGGCATAAAAACGCACATGCCGGTTCGCTGTAATCTCATTATTCAGCTGTCTTACCGAACCGCTGCAGAGATTACGCGGGTTTTTGTATTTTGCATCAATATCTCCTATCTCTTCATTGATCTTTTTAAACTCTGTATACGTAATCACTGCTTCACCGCGCAGAATCAATTCTCCCTGGTAGGCAATGCGCAGCGGTATATTCTGAAAAACTCTGGCATTGTTTGTTATAACTTCACCAATCTCTCCATTTCCACGCGTAACAGCTTTCGCAAGACTGCCATTACGATAAGTCAATACAACCGTAAGACCGTCCAGCTTCCATGAAACAAGTACCTTATGCTCACCCGCAAATGCTGCAAGTTCCGTACGTTCTTTTGTTTTTCCAAGGGAAAGCATAACCGTCTCATGACGCTCTTTAGGCAAAGTCTCCAGTGCCTCATATCCTACTGTCACCGTCGGACTTCCTGCCAGTACAATACCACTGTCCCGTTCCAGCTTCTGAAGCTCATCATACAACCTGTCGTATTCAAAATTGCTCATGAGCTCCTGATCATCCTGATAGTACGCTTTTGATGCTTTTGTAAGCTGTTCAGATAATTCCTTCATCCGTTCAATCTGCTGATTCATCTGACTTTCTGATTCCTTTCCCTGTTCCCTGGAATCTGCCCCAACTGCTCTTGCAGTACTCCCAGCTCCCTGCGTGTCACACTTCGGTATTCCCCGGGCTGTAGCTTTCCAAGTTCAATATTCATAATCCTGACACGTATGAGACGTGTCACCTTATAATGAAATGCCGCACACATCCTGCGGATCTGACGATTCAACCCCTGCGTCAGGATAATGCGAAACTGTCGTTCTCCTGCCAGTGATATTTTGCACGGCCGCGTTTTTACTTCAAGTTCTGAAAGATACACACCCTCAGACATCTTTTTAAGAAATTCAGGCGTTATCTTTTTATCTACTGTTACGAGATACTCTTTCTCATGATAATTACCAGCACGCATAATTTTATTCAGAATATCCCCGTTATTGGTCATCAGAAGCAGACCTTCTGAGTCTTTATCCAGTCTTCCGACCGAAAAAATGCGTTTCGGATAATTCAACAGATCATAGATTGTCTTGTCATCCCACCTCTTATCTGTCGTACAGACAACGCCCCTTGGCTTATGCACCGCCAACAGAATCATTTCTTTTTCCCGCACTACCTCACTGCCTTTAACCAGAACCTTCGCTCCAGGCAAAAGTTTCATACCACAAACTGCTGGTCGGCCATCTACCAAAACCTGTCCTGCTTCGATCAAACGATCCGCTTCCCGCCTGGAACACACTCCGGCATCGCTTAAATATTTATTTAACCGGATTTCTCCGACAATCTTCTCTTTCACAAATCCCATGTATCTGAACCTCATTATGAACTTATAGCACTGCATTTTAGTCACTTACGTTAGTTTAACACAAGAGCACATCCGGTACAATAAAAGTTTCCCCAAAATGATCAAGTAACGAAGATTTTTCTCGTGCACATAAAAGGCTGCTGCAAAATGCAATCGAACTAAATTCTTGTGCATTTTACAACAGCCTGCTTCTGTTATCTTTATATTTTCCAGATTTACATCTGTCTGGAACGAATACTACCCCAAATATTGGGACATCACATAACCTTCAATCGTCGTTCCATTTGCTGTATAACGGATTTTAGACCATCCGCTCTCAAGGTTCTCGAGTACCTCCACCGACTGTCCTTGGGTAAGCACACCGTAAAGCGCTGCATCTGCTGAAGCCTCACCACGTACATTCACTTCTGTTGTAGCTACCATCGTACCCGTCGTAGTACCCGTAACCGGTGTTCCCCCGTCTCCTCCGTCAGGACTGTCTGTCTGCGGGGTATCCTGACTGCTGTCCGGCTCAAGAAGCTTTTTCAATTCCGGGTCCGAGGCTTTGGCATTTTCCAGCTTGGTATCCACATCTTCGCTGAGCGCCTGCACATCATCGTCAGCCATTCGCTCTCTCAGATATGCCTCCTGCTCCGGATGCGCATTCGTATCTGCAATCAGCAATTTACCTTCGTTGTTTGTAATCAGATAAAGACCTCTTAAACCTGGCACTAAAGTCGTAACTCCAGTCAGTTTTGCATCAAAATAGATAAAAACCACGTAAGAACCGTCTGTCAGACCTGGTTTGGAATATGTCATAATATTGCTGTAAGATTCTACCGCAGTATCACTTTTCTCAACATCGGAACGTTCTTTGTCATCAAATGTCTCGTACATATCTGCAATTGCATCATAATTTTTGCTGCCACGTGCAGAATAGTATTCTTTTATCAGTTTCAAAACATCTGCCTGATCTTTCACAAGCGTAGACGAAACCCTTCTCTCCGTCCCTGCTTCTGTATTCCCTTCTGTAACAGCCTCCTGCTCTGGCTTCTTTTCTTTCGGGGAACCCAGCCCGCTCACCAGTCTGATCGCAAAAAAAGCAATCACGAGTAGCAGAATCCCTGCAAGTCCAAGTAGAATATACCGTAAATTATCGGAAATCCACTCTTTGAAATTATCTAACATTTGTTCTCCCCCTGCTATTCATTATCACTGAAATTTCACGACTCTAACCTTAAATAAATTGAGACAAAAGCCATGCCTTATTAAACATTAGAAGTTTAACAAGTACAAATTTCAGAATAATTCTAGCATACTTATAAATATATGTAAAGTGGCCGTTTCTTAAAGAAATCCTAATATTATATTTTCAAAAAATGTCCAAATACGGCACTTTTTCGATGTTTTTGTAACCAGCGAGTGTCCCGCGCAGCAAATCTTTACAGATTTAAAGGCACTTTTTTTGTTATAAAAAAGACGGCATTCCTTCATCCCTCTGTGATATCTTTGTTTTAATAAGGAGCGGTGGCAAGCCCGCCTCCTTGTCGATTCCTGGCTGACTAATTCAACCTTATTTTATTTATGCCGTTTTCTTGTCCGGATCTTCTACACGTTTTTTGAGTTCTGCAATCATCTGAAGTAACATTGTCGCTGATTGCTTTTATGGTTTCTAATTTCCATATACGGCAGCCATACCGCATATTTTATGCTTTATTTTTGTGCGGATGTGTAAAGGTTCAAGGCACTCACATTTATCCCCAAAGCCAAGAAGAATATCATAGTAATATTCATTTTCAATGAATGGAAAATTTACAATGTAATGTTCATCACCATCTGGTTCAAAGTGGTCATAGGTACAAAATTCAAGTACCCTGTCCAGCACTGATTTATGAATGCGAATTTTAATTTCTGTTTGCATCGTATCTATAATTTCCTCAAAGTCCATATTTGGTTTTTGAAAATTCCGCGGAACAAAGGTTTCCTGTCTCATTTGCAAGTCTGACATACGGGATAGCCTAAATAGCCGGTAGTCGTTTCTGTCATAACAGTATCCATAAAAATACCAATGGCTACTTTTCAATACAAGCTGGTATGGCTCAACAGTTCGTACAGTTTTATTTCCATGGTGAGCTATGTATTCAAAAGAAATTATCTTGTAACCCTCTAAAGCGGCTTTAATCATTTGTAAGTATGGTTGGATATTTCTATTGCCCAGCCATGGGCTTAAATCTATGCAGATTTGATTTGTTTTCATTTCAATGTCTATCGCTTTGTCGGCAGGGATGAAACTCTTGACTTTCGCGAGAACATTTACAAGTTCATCACCTCTAACCATATTGGAAAGACTGGAAAGCCCCATCAAAATTGCGGAAAGATCGGCAGTCGAAAAAACCTTTTTATCAATCTTGTACTCTGGCATGATTTCAAAGCCGCCGCCAACTCCTGATATTGAACGAATCGGAATACCCGCCATATTGATTGCGTCTATGTCACGATAGATTGTACGAGGCGAAACTTCAAACATATCCGCTAACTCCTGTGCTCCTATACGCTTTTTATCAAGGAGTATCATAATAATACTAACAAGCCTGTCAACTTTCATCTCATAACCGCCTTTCAAAAGTCCTCTTTTAATATAAATTGTTGCCATACTGATGTCAATGATTGACTGGTACAATGAAGAAGTTAACAGCGAAACAGAAAATGAAAGCGGAGGAATGATATGTTTACGGTTTATGTTTATACTCTTGATACTTTGGCAGACTGGGAATTGGGATATGTCACTGCGGAATTAAATTCAAAGCGTTTTTTCAAAAAGGATGCACCGGGTATAGCGGTCAAAATGGTCGGTATCTCAAAAGAGCCAATCAAGACAATGGGTGGCTTAACTATACTTCCTGATTGTACTATTAACGACGTTGCAGTGGACGAAAAAAGTGTATTGCTGTTGCCGGGCGCAAACACCTGGGACGACCCGAAGCATGGCGCTATTATCGAAAAGGCCAAAGGGCTTCTTTCAGCAGGTGCTACAGTATGTGCTATCTGTGGTGCCACCACTGCACTGGCAAATGCCGGTCTACTGGATCAGCGCCTGCATACCAGCAATGGGACAGGATACCTTGCAATGTTTTCTCCCTGCTACAAAGGCCAGCAGTTCTATGTTGATCAGCCATCCGTCTCAGATCAAAATCTGATTACTGCAAGTTCTACCGGAGCTTTATTATGGGCAAAGCAAATCATTGAGCGATTGGGAATTTTTCAGCCAGATACGTTGGAAGCATGGTATATGTATTTCAGTAGTGGTGAAGAACAGCATTTCTTTGCCCTCATGCAAACCTTGCCAACAAGCGAATAATCTTCTCTTATCATAGACAGGAACACAATATACCAAAACTGCTGGGCGACGGCAAAAGAAAAAAGCCGTCGTATAAGCAGCAGTACCGAACCGCCCAGCAGCTGGTGCATGAGTGCTGCAACTACGATTGCGGAAACTGTCTGCTCCTGGACAACGGCGAGGAATGTGTTTGTCCGCAGAGCATTTCTTACTCGCTATATATCCCCCTTTAAAGATTTATGAAATATACATATGCTTCCTCATTTTCAAAAGTAAAGCTCCTACAATAATTTCCACCGTTTTTCTTAATTGTTTTTATTGAAGCAACATTCCCCTTTTCAACTGATAATTGTAACTGTTTCAGACCGTATTTTCTTGCAACAAAACATAATTGTCTTAATATTTCAGTAGCATACCCTTTTCTTCTTTCTGACGGTCTTAC
>Ga0073908_1000616_pt1 | contig 58071 bp, 61 predicted proteins | sample MucameincwithD2O_FD_65484 | JGI IMG/M metagenome (GOLD analysis project Ga0073908, IMG submission 65484) | Mouse cecum microbial communities from Vienna, Austria - Mucus amended microcosms incubated with D2O | ecosystem: Host-associated > Mammals > Digestive system > Large intestine > Cecum... | reverse complement strand
GTTGATGCGGACGCTTACTGCAGTGCCTCTTTTACATCGGCGTACACCACGTCCACGTCGCGGTCGCCGTCGATGGACACCAGCAGGTCGCAGCCGCGGTAGTAATCGATCAGCGGGCTGGTGGATTTCTCGTACACATCCAGGCGATTGCGCACCGTTGCCTCGTTGTCATCATCGCGTTGGTACATCTCGCCGCCGCACACGGGGCACACCGCATCGGCAACGCTGCCGATGTAGCCGCACTCGCGGCACATGCGGCGGGAGCACAGTCGATTCACTATCACTTCCGGCTTCACGTCGATCAGCAAGGCGGCATCCAGCGGGCGCTCCAGCTTGCCCAGCTCGGCGTCGAGGGCCACCGCCTGAGCCGTGGTGCGGGGGAAACCGTCCAGAATGAAGCCATTGGCGGTATCGGGCTGGGAAAGGCGCTCGGTCACCAGGCCAATAATCACGTCATCGGGCACCAAATCGCCGGCATCCATATACTTCTTAGCCTGAAGGCCCAGCTCTGTGCCTTCCTTTACCGCAGCGCGCAGCATGTCGCCAGTAGAAATGTGGGTAAGCCCGTACTCCTCGATGAGTTTGGCCGCTTGCGTGCCCTTGCCAGCGCCCGGAGCGCCCAACAGCACAATGTTCATTGGCAGTTCCTTTCCGGAAGTATTTAAATCGGTAGGCCCATTGTAGCAATCGCCAGAGAAACCCCTCACCTACTCCACGAATAACCGATAAATGGTTCAGGGTGAATTAAAAAAGCCGCACCAGCGGCCTCTTAAAAAAAATCAAAAACAACAGGTCCACGCAGGAAGGCTTCAACGGCGAATGACGAACATCCCACCGCAAGCAGCAGAAAAGCCGCCCGGTGCCCCAGATTGCCTTGAAGAGTGGCTGAGCGCACTGTGGTGCGCGAAGGCAAGCTCTGAATGGCAAGATGGGGTGCCCGGCGGCTTTTATGCGGACAAGTGGTTCCGTCGGCCGTCAGGCCGACGGAACACCCTATTTAAAGAAGCCCTCGTAATTGTGCATCTTCAACTGCGACTCCACTTTGCTCATGGTATCGAGGGCAACGCCGATCATGATGAGGATGGACGTGCCACCGAACGCCTGGATAAGCTGGTTGCCGGTGAAGTAGAAGATGATGGTGGGGATGACCGCGATGCAGGCGATGTACAGGCCACCGGGAAGCGTCACGCGGTTGATGACGTTCTTGATGTACTGCACGGTGGCCACGCCCGGACGAACGCCGGGGATGAAGCCGCCCTGCTTGCGGATGTTGTCCGCCGTTTCTTCAGGATTGAACACCATAGAGGTGTAGAAGTAGGCGAAGAACACAATCAGCAGCACCGTGATCAGCCAATTCAGCCAGCCCGTGGAAATAGCATTCGCAAAAGCAGTGAGCCAACCCACGTTGAAAATGGCGGCCAACTGGGCCGGGAAGTAAATGATGCAGCTGGCGAAGATGATGGGGATAACGCCCGCAGCGTTCACCTTAAGCGGAATGTAGGTGGACTGGCCGCCCATCATGCGGCGCCCCTGCACCCGCTTGGCGTAGTTCACCGGGATGCGGCGCTGAGCGCGCTCCACAAAGATGATGGCGGGGATGCACACCACCACAACCGCGATAATGAGAATGGTGAGCGCGATGCCCATGCCGGTATCGGCGGTGAGGTTCACCGACGAGAAGATGGCGGAAGGCACGCGGGACACGATGGACACGAAGATGATGAGGGACATGCCGTTGCCGATGCCCCGCTGGGTGATAAGCTCGCCCATCCACATGATGAAGGCAGTGCCCGCCACCAGCGTGAACACGATGATGACGCTGGTGAGCCAGTAAGGCACCTCCGTGGAGAACTGCACACCGTAAGCGGAAGACTGGAACAGCAGCAGGTAACCGATGGCGTTGATGAGGCCCAGACCCAGCGTGAGATAGCGGGTTACCTGGGTGATCTTACGGCGACCGGCGTCACCCTCCTTGGCCCAGCGCCCCACCGCGGGAATTACGCCCTGCATCAGCTGCATGATGATGGATGCGGTGATGTAGGGCATGATGCCCAGCGAGAACACTGAGAAATTGGAAAGCGCTCCGCCCGTGAACAGGTCGAGCATGGTCATGGCTACGCCGGAATCCTCGAAAGCGGTGGCGAAATCATGGAACGGAATGCCCGGGACCGGTACATAGGCGCCGAAACGGTACAGCGCGAGAATCGCAAGGGTGAAGAGAATCTTCTTGCGAAGCTCGGGTACCTTGAACGCATCGATAATGGAGCTTAGCAAGGCTCTTCGACCTTTCCTCCGGCGGCCTCGATCTTCGCCTTGGCGGAAGCCGAAACCTTGTCCACCTTCACGGTAAGGGCCTTGGTGATCTCACCGTCGCCCAGCACCTTAACAGGAGCATCGGAGTGCTTGATGATGCCCTTGGCCTTCAGGGAGTCGCCGTCCACAACCTCGCCGGCCTCGAACTTCTCCTCCAGGCGGCTGACGTTCACCGGCAGGTACTCCACGCGGTTGACGTTGCGGAAGCCCGGCAGCTTCGGCAGACGACGGGCCAGCGGGGTTTGACCACCCTCGAAGCCGGCGCCCTTGCCGCCACCAGCGCGGGACTTCTGGCCGTTCAGGCCGCGACCGGCGGTCTTGCCGGTACCGGAGCCGTTGCCACGGCCCACGCGCTTGCGGTTCTTAGTGGACCCCTCGTTGGGGACCAAGTCTTTGAGTTCCATTTTTACTCCTAGCTTTTCGCTTACCGCCCCGCCTTCGGGGCGGCGCTGGCAGATCGCCGCCAGCTAACTTCCATTTATCATGGCAATGGCGTGCCCTTTCGGGCACGCCAATTTCCATCACTTTTTCCCTCTGAACCTCGTAGGTTCTGAAGGGTGAGCGAGGGTTCGTCCGGTACTCGCAATTGGCTTGAAAAGCGGCTGAGCGTACTTAGATACGCGAAGCAAGCTTTGAAAGCCAAGGGCGGGTGCCCGACGAAACCGCAGCGCCAAGCCGAAGGCTACTTAAAGCTCTTCCACTTCCACAAGGTGCTTCACCTTGAAGATCATCCCGCGCACGCTCTCGTTGTCCACCTGGTCAACGGTGCGGCCAATCTTGCCCAGGCCCAGTGCCTTCAGGGTTTTGCCCTGATCGGCGGGACGGCCCACGGCACTGCGGGTTTGGGTCACGCGCAGCGTCTTCTTAGCATCGGCCATGATTACTGCTCCTTCCAGCCAAACACTTGGGCCACGGACAGGTCGCGGCGGTTGGCCACGTCCTGCGGGTTCTCCAGGCCCTTGAGGCCCTCGGCCGCAGCCTTCACAATGTTCATGGCATTGGAAGTGCCCAGCGACTTGGTGATTACGTTCTTCACGCCGGCCAGCTCCATGATGGCGCGCACCGGGCCACCGGCCATAACGCCGGTACCGGGAACAGCGGGCTTGATCAGCACGCGGCCGGCACCAAACTCGCCCATGATCTCATGGGGAACGGTGCCCTCAGCGGTGATCGGCACGCTGAACATGTTCTTCTTGGCGTCCTCGACGGCCTTCTTGATAGCGGAGGGCACTTCGGCGGACTTGCCCATGCCCACGCCCACGCGACCGTTGCCGTCGCCCACTACCACGAGGGCAGACAACTGCATGCGGCGGCCGCCCTTGACGGTTTTGGCCACGCGGTTGATGAAGACCACGCGCTCCTGAAGCTCGGGAACGGCGCTCTCCTGCTGACGGTTGTTATTACGAGCCATAAGCTTGATTCCCTTCTAGAATTTCAGACCGGCTTCACGAGCCGCCTCGGCCAAAGCCTTGACGCGGCCGTGGTACAGGTTGCCGCCACGGTCGAACACTATCGTGGTCACGCCGATCTCCTGAGCCTTGTTGCCAATGATGGTGCCCAGAGCACTGGCACCTTCCACCGTGGAGCCCTTGGCGCCAGTGGCCTTGAACTCGGGGCCCAGGGTGGAAGCGGCGCAAAGGGTGTGGCCCGTAACGTCGTCGATTACCTGAGCGTAGATGTTGTTGTTGCTGCGGGTCACGCACAAACGCGGACGGGCAGCGGTGCCGGAAATCTTGCCGCGCACACGACGATGGCGACGACGCAGACCGGCTTGCTTTTTCTGAAGTTTGTTCATAATGATCCCTTCGATGAAATGCCAGTAAGCGCTTAGTCTTTGCCGGCCTTGCCGACCTTGCGGCGTACGTACTCGCCCTCGTAGCGAATGCCCTTGCCCTTGTAGGGTTCCGGCTTGCGCCACTTGCGGATGTTGGCGGCCACCTGGCCCACCTGCTCCTTGGAGGGGCCGGTCACGACGATTTCCGTCTGGCTGGGCACTTCGAAGGTGATGCCTTCAGGAGCCTCCACCAGCACCGGATGGGAATAGCCCAGCTGCATCTCAAGGTTCTTGCCCTTGAGGGCGGCGCGGTAACCAACGCCCACCAGCTGCAGCTTCTTGGAAAAGCCCTTGGACACGCCCTCCACCATGTTGGCGATCAGCGTGCGGGTGAGGCCGTGGAACGCGTTGGCCTCGCGGGTTTCATCAAGCGGGGCGCACACAATTTGGTCGCCCTCCTGCTTGATGGAGATGACGGGTTGGAACGAACGGGAAAGCTCGCCCTTGGGGCCCTTTACCGTTACCGTGGAACCGTCGATGGTAACGGTGACACCGGAAGGAACGGCGATGGGCAGTTTACCGATACGAGACATGTAAAGCCCTCCTTTCCTACCAGATGTACGCGATGACTTCGCCGCCGACGCCGGCCTTGCGGGCGTCGCGATCGGTCATCACGCCTTTGCTCGTGGACACAATGGCGGTGCCCAGGCCGCCCAGCACGCGGGGCAGATCATTCTTGCCGGCGTAAATGCGCAGACCCGGCTTGGAGATGCGCTTGATGCCGCGAATGGTCTTGGCCTTCTTGGGCCCGTACTTCAACGTGATTTCGAGGGTAGCGCGCGGCTCGCCCTCGATGACGTCGTATCCGCGAATGTAGCCTTCCTGCTCCATAATGCGGACGATCTCGATGAGCTTCTTGCTCGACGGCATGGACACGGTGTCCTTGCCGGCAGACTGAGCGTTACGCACGCGCGTAAGCATGTCTGCGATGGGATCGGTCATTGTCATGTTTTGTTCTCCTTTGGTTCGTGATGAACCGCGCTGTCCGGTTCGCTTGAGCCCTTAACCCAAACGCCTCGACGCGCCGGCCCACCCTTGTGCGCGTTACCGGGGTGACTTACCAGGAAGCCTTGGTAACGCCGGGCAGTTCGCCTTTGTTGGCCAGTTCACGCAAGCAGATACGGCACAGACCGAACTTACGGTAGTAGCCGTGGGGGCGTCCGCAACGATGGCAGCGATTATGCTGGCGCGTTGAGAACTTGGGCTCGCGCTTGGCTTTGGCGATCATCGATTTCTTAGCCATGCATTTCCTTCTTTCTTATGCTTAAAGGCCGCAGGATTACGACCTTTTTGCCCTAAGTGGTTTTTACGCACGGCCGGCTATTGTACGCCAGACCGTGCGTTTTGGTGGCGAGATTGCCGTTATTCCGCCTTGAACGGGAAGCCGAGGGCCTTCAGAAGGGCGAAGGCGCGCTCGTTGGTGCCGGCGTTGGTGACCACGGTGATGTCCATACCGCGGGTGCGGTCAACCTTGTCGTAGTCAATTTCCGGGAAGATGAGCTGCTCGGTGACGCCCAGCGAATAGTTGCCGCGGCCGTCGAAGGACTTCGGCGAGATGCCGCGGAAGTCGCGCACGCGGGGCAGAGCGGTGGCCAGCAGACGGTCCAGGAACTCCCACATGCGGTCGCCGCGCAGGGTAACCTTGCAGCCGATGGCCTGGCCTTCGCGCACATGGAAGCCGGCGATGGACTTGCGGGCACGGCACACCATGGGCTGCTGCCCGGTGATGATACGCATGTCGTTCATGGCAGCGTCCAGCAGCTTGGAGTCGCCGGAAGCGGCGCCCACGCCCATGTTCACCACGATCTTCTCCAGACGGGGAATGTCGTTCACGTTGTCGATGCCCAGCTCTTCTTTGATGGCGGGGGCAACTTCGTTCTTGTACTTTTCCTTCAGACGAGGAGTAGCCATTTCGCTAAAACCTTTCGTTCGATGAATTAAACGCAGGATTTCCGACCCTGCGTCCCCTCAAGCATCCAACCAGAGGGGCCATTTGGCGTTTTTGCTCACCACCCCGAACCCAACACAGGTCCAAGCCAGCGAGCGAGGCTTTCCCAGGTGCATGGGGAAGCCGCAGCGCCGAGGGGTTGCGCCGGCCGGGAAGGCCAGCGCAACCAATTTACTCGGTATCGATATCCTTGCCGCACTTCTTGCAGACACGGATCAGCTTACCGGCTTCGGTACGCTTGTGGGCCACGCGGGTGGCCTCGTTGCAGCTGGGGCACACCAGCATGACGTTGGAAGCGTCCAGCGGAGCCTCCATGGTGGAGATACCACCCTGGGGGTTTTGCTGGGTGGGGCGCATGGCCTTCTTCATCATGTTGACCTTTTCCACCACCACACGGCCCGTGGACGGGATGGAGCGCTTCACTTCGCCCACCTTGCCGCGGTCTTTGCCGGAGATCACCTTAACGGTATCGCCCTTTTTCACGTGTATCTTGGTCATTTATCGCACCTCCCCTACAGCGTTTCCGGTGCCAGAGACACGATTTTCATGTACTTCTTGTCGCGCAGCTCGCGGGCGACGGGCCCGAAGATACGGGTGCCGCGAGGAGAGCCATCGTTGTTGATGAGCACAGCGGCGTTCTGGTCGAAGCGGATGTAGGAGCCATCGGCGCGGCGCACTTCCTTCTTCACGCGAACGATAACGCAGCGCACCACATCGCCCTTCTTCACGTTGCCGTTGGGCATGGCTTCCTTCACGCTGCAGATGATCACGTCACCAAGACCAGCGTAGCGGCGCTTCGAACCGCCCAGCACCTTGATGCACTGCACCTTGCGAGCGCCGGAGTTGTCGGCCACCGCGAGCATGGATTGCATCTGAATCATATGCTTTTCCTATCTTTCCTGATAACAGCTGACGTGCTTTCGCACACCCGCTATTTGGCCTTCTCTACGATCTTCACCAAACGCCAGCGCTTCTGCTTGGACAGCGGGCGGGTTTCCATGATTTGAACGGTGTCGCCGATGCCGGCCTCGTTGTTCTCGTCATGGGCGTGCAGCTTCTTGGTGCTGGTCATCATCTTGCCGTAGACCGGATGGGGCTTGCGCTCCTCCACCATCACCACGATGGTCTTGTCGTTGACGTCGCTGACCACGACACCCTGGCGCACCTTGCGCAGATTGCGTTCTTCAGTCATTTCAAATCTCCTTCCGGGCCTACGCGCTCAGTTCACGAGCACGCATCTCGGTGAGGATGCGCGCGATGTCCTTCTTAACCTGCTTCACGCGTGCAGTGTTGTCCAGCTGGCTGGTGGCCATTTGGAAACGCAGGTTGAAAAGCTCTGCACGGGCGTCCTTCAGCTTTGCCTGCAGGTCTTCGGCAGAAAGCTCACGAATCTCTGCTGCTTTCATCTATTCCTGCCCTTCCGTTTCACGAGTGACGATCCTGCACTTGATGGGCAGTTTGTTGATGGCCAGGCGCAGGGCCTCGCGGGCCACCTCGTCATCAACGCCGTCGATTTCGAACATGATGCGGCCGGGCTTCACCACAGCCACCCAGCCTTCGGGGTTGCCCTTACCGGAACCCATGCGGGTTTCAGCCGGCTTGGAGGTGATGGGCTTGTCCGGGAAGATGGTGATCCACACCTTGCCGCCACGCTTCATGTGACGGGTCATGGCGATACGGGCAGCCTCGATTTGGCGGTTGGTAATCCAGTGGGGCTCCAGGGCCTGGATGCCGTAGGAGCCGTGGTTCAGCCGGGTGCCGCCCTTGGCGTTGCCCTTCATGGAACCACGCTGCACCTTGCGGTGCTTCACGCGCTTAGGTACGAGCATTTACTTCTGCCCCCTTTCACGACGATCGTTGCGGCGATTGCGGTTGTTGGGACGACTGCTGCCTTCCAGAGCCGGCTGGGGAGCCTTCTGGCCCGGCAGCACGTCTCCGTGATACACCCACACCTGCACGCCGATGGCGCCGTAGGTGGTGGTGGCAATGGAGAAACCGTAGTCGATCTTGGCGCGCAGGGTGTGCAGCGGCACACGGCCTTCGCGGTACCACTCGCGGCGGCTCATCTCAGCGCCGCCCAGACGGCCGGAGCACTGGATGCGGATGCCCTTGGCGCCCGACTTCATGGCGGCTTGCACCGCTTTGCGCATGGCGCGACGGAAAGCCACGCGGCCTTCCAGCTGCTCGGCCACCGACTGGGCGATCAGCTCGGCGTCCAGCTCGGGGCGCTTCACCTCAACCACTTCGATGGACACGGGGCCGTTAGCGATCTTGTCCAGCTTCTTGCGCAGCACGTCGATCTCGGCGCCCTTCTTGCCGATCACCACGCCGGGACGGGCGGTGGTGATGGACACCTTGATCTTGTCGCCAGCGCGCTCGATGTCCACGCGAGACACGGCGGCACGGGCCAGGTACTTGTCCAGGAACTTGCGGATGGCAAGGTCGTTCTCAAGGGTTTCGGCGTAGTCTTTGCCGGCGTACCAGCGGCTGCGCCAATCCTCGGTGATGCCGAGACGGAACCCAGTAGGGCTTACTTTCTGACCCATGAACTTAGGCCTCCTCTCGCGGTGCGACAACGATGGTGATGTGGCTGGTGCGCTTGCGAATGCGCGACGCAGAGCCCTTGGCGCGGGGACGAATGCGCTTCAGGGTGGGGCCTTCGTCCACATAGGCGGCCTTGACGAACAAGGTCGAAGGGTTCAGCTGGTTGTTGTGCTCGGCGTTGGCCACGGCGGAGTTCAGGGTTTTCTCCACGGTTTCGGCAATGCCGCGGTTGGTAAAGGCCAGAATCTCCTGGGCCTGGGCCACGGACTTGCCGCGGATGAGGTCCACAACGATGCGGGCCTTGCGAGGGCTCACGCGGACGAAGCGCGCAACTGCTCTTACTTCCATGATTCCCTCTCCTATCGCTTCTTCTTATCGGCCGCGTGACCCTTGAAGGTACGCGTGGGGGCAAACTCGCCGAGCTTGTGCCCGACCATGGATTCGGTAACGTAAACCGGCACGTGCTTGCGGCCATCGTGCACGGCGATGGTGTGGCCCACCATGTCCGGGAAGATGGTGCTGGCGCGAGACCAGGTTTTGATGACGTTCTTCTCGCCGGCCGCGTTCATTGCCTCAATGCGGGCAAGCAGGCGCGGTTCGACGTAAGGACCTTTTTTCAGGCTACGACTCATTCTTACTCCTTAAGTCTTATCCGCTACTTCTTGCGGCGACGGATGATCAGGCGGCTAGAGGCCTTCTTCGGGTTGCGGGTGCGATGGCCCTTGGTAGGAACGCCCCAGGGGGTAACCGGGTGACGGCCAGCGGACTTGTTCTTGCCCTCGCCGCCGCCATGGGGGTGGTCCACAGGGTTCATAACGGTACCGCGAACGGAGGGACGGATGCCCTTCCAGCGATTGCGGCCAGCCTTGCCGATCTTGATGTTGGAGTGCTCGGCGTTGCCCACCTCGCCCACGGTGGCGCGGCAGGTGATCAGCACGCGGCGCATCTCGGAGGAAGGCATGCGCAGGATGGCATAGTTGCCTTCCTTGCCCATGAGCTGGATGGAAGTGCCCGCGGAGCGAGCGATGGCAGCGCCCTTGCCCGGCTGCAGCTCAACGTTGTGGATGAGCGTACCAACGGGGATGTTGGCCAGCGGCAGGGTGTTGCCGGGCTTGATGTCGGCATCGGGGCCGGAAACCACAATGTCGCCCACCTTCAGGCCCTTGGGGTGAATGATGTAGCGCTTCTCGCCGTCAACGTAGTGCAGCAGAGCGATACGGGCGGAACGGTTGGGGTCGTACTCGATGGTGGCCACCTTGGCCGGCACGCCATCTTTGTTCCGCTTGAAGTCGATGATGCGGTAGCGCTGCTTGTTGCCGCCGCCCTGGTGACGGGTGGTCACCCGGCCGTTGTTGTTGCGGCCCGCCTTCTTCGGCTTCGGTGCCAGCAGAGACTTCTCCGGAGTCGAAGTGGTGATCTCGGAGAAATCCGAGACCGTCTGGAAACGACGTCCGGGGCTCGTCGGCTTGTACTGTTTGATACCCACAGTAACACAACCTTTCTACTTTGGACCACTCGCCATCCGATAGCTGGTAACGGCAACTACCTTCGGGCCGGGCCCCTTCTTCGGAACTTCCGCTCGCGCGCCTCTCCGCACACCGGAAGATCCCCTACTAGGGTGAACAGGCGATTGCCGATCGGTGAAGATGGAGGCTCTCCATCGCGACGCCGCTTGTCCACGCGTCCGGGTGTGTCCATAACGCACACAGACGCAACCCGATAGTATAAATAGCGGAGATTTGCGGGGCAAGATGTATTTTCGGTTTTCGGCGAATGTCACAAGGTTGCCACAAAGGCGCCCCTAGCGGATGCCTCCCTTGTGGCCATTGGCCTTGGGAGGGCGCCCGCCCTGGCGGCCGCCGGCGCTGGCGCGGGGCCGCGGCGGATTCCCCTTCGGCGGTTTCCCGCCACCGCGGGGCCGGCCGCCCTTCGGCGCGCTGCCCTTCCCCCCTTCTGCCTTCGGGCGCTTCGGGCGGATGAGGCACTTCTCCCCCCAGCCGATGAGATCGGGGCGATGGGCCTTCAGCAGCGCCTCGCGCACCAGTTCCCAGTTGGCGGGGTTGCGGTACTGGATGAGCGCCCGCTGCAGCGCCTTCTCGTGCGGGGTTTTGGGCACGTAGATGGGCTGCATGGTATGGGGGTTCAGCCCAGTGTGGTACATGCAGGTGGCCACCGTTGAGGGAGTGGGGTAGAAATCCTGCACCTGTTCGGGGTTGAACCCCATGTCCCGCACGTATTCCGCCAGCTCCACCGCTTCTTTCAAGGTAGAGCCAGGGTGCGAGCTCATCAGGTAGGACACCACGTACTGCTTTTTGCCCACCGCTTCGGTTTCGCTGCGGAAGGCCTCGCAGAAACGGTCGTACACCTCCCGCGGCGGCTTGCCCATGGCCTCCAGCACTGCCGGGGACACGTGCTCGGGGGCCACTCGCAGTTGGCCGGACACGTGATGGGCCACCAGCTCGTGCAAAAACTCGCCGCCTTTGGGGTCTTCCATCACGTAGTCGAAGCGGATGCCGCTGCGCACGAACACCCGCTTCACCCCCGGCAGCGCCCGCAGCTTGCGCAAAAGGAGCGTGTAGTCGCTGTGGCTGGCCTTCAGCGCCTTGCAGGGCACTGGCGACAGGCAGCGCTTGTCCGTGCAGGCGCCCGCCTTCAGCTGCTTGGCGCAGGCGGGAGCGCGGAAGTTGGCGGTGGGGCCGCCCACATCATTGATATACCCTTTGAAATCGGGGTGGGCCGTCATGGCCCGTGCCTCTTCCAAAAGCGATTCGTGGCTGCGGGCGGAAACGATGCGCCCCTGATGGAACGTGAGGGCGCAAAAGGCGCATTCCCCGAAGCAGCCGCGGTTGGAGGTGAGGGAGAACTGCACCTCGGCCAGGGCCGGCACTCCCCCGGCCTCGTCGTAGGACGGGTGCCAGGTGCCCGCGAAGGGCAGCCGATACACGGCGTCCATCTCGGCGGTGCTTAAGGGTTCGGCCGGCGGGTTCTGCACCACCAGCCCTTCGCGGCCGTAGTCTTCCACCAGGGTTTTGGCGGTGAAGGGGTCGCTGTTGGCGTACTGGACGGCGAAGCTGGCGGCGTAGGCGCGCTTGCTTTCGCTCACCTCCTGCCAGCTGGGCAGCATCTGGAAATCCACCAGGTTATCAGTGGTTTTGGCGCGGTACACCGTACCAGGGATGAAGGTGAGGTCGCCCACCGCAAGGCCGCTTTCCAGCGCCTCGGCGATGGCCACGATGGAACGCTCCCCCATGCCGTAGGAGATGAGGTCGGCGCCAGCGTCCAGCAGCACCGAGCGCTTCATCTTGTCGGCCCAGTAGTCGTAATGGGCCAACCGCCGCAGGCTGGCCTCCACCCCGCCCAAGATGATGGGAGCGTGCTTGTAGGTGCGGCGGATCAGCTGGCTGTAGGCCACCACCGCCCTATCGGGTCGGCGAAACGGCGCGCCGCCAGGGGTGTAGGCGTCCTGGTGGCGGCGCTTCTTGGCCACCGTGTAGTGGTTCACCATGGAATCCATGTTGCCGGCGGACACCAGAAAGCCCAACCGCGGCTGGCCAAACTCGGTTACAGAGGCGGGGTCTTTCCAATCCGGCTGGGCGATGATGCCCACCCGGAAACCCTTGGCTTCCAAAAGCCGCGCGATGATGGCGGTGCCGAACGAGGAATGGTCCACATAGGCATCGCCGGTGACGTAGACGAAATCCACCTCATCCCAACTGCGGGCACTTGCCTCCTGCCGCGTCAGGGGCAGGAATGCGGCCTCACTGCGCGGGCACATCGACGTACTTCCCCGTTACGGGCACCGGGGCCGGATACCCTTCCGGGCGCTGGCTGAAGGCGCTGTTGCTCTGCCAGCCCTTTGGTGCCAGCACCTTGAGGGCGCGGGGCGCCATCGAGACGCGGAAGCTACTGCCGGTGAGGTCTTCGCCGTCTACCTGGGCGGGCACCGAGCGGTCGAAGGTTACCTCCACTTCCCGGGCACGGGAAAACTGCAGGTTCTTGAAGCCCATGTGGTGGCCGTCCTTGGCCATCAGCAGCACCGCCACCGCCTTGGGCTTGGCCAGCGGCGGCCGGGCGATGCAAATGTCGAATTGGCCGTCGGCGAGCGACGCGTGGGGGCAGATGGCGAACCCGCCGCCGTAGGTGATGCCGTTTTGCACTGCCATCAGATACATCTCGCCGCTCTCGGCCGCGCCGCCGTCCAGCGCGATGCGGTAGCGGTAGCGCTCCAGGTGGTTGATCAGCTGGTCGAGAGCGGCGGCCAAATACAGCTTTGTACCGGTAGCGCCGGTGCGCTGGCGCCGCTGCACGGTATCCAGCGCAATGGCGGCGTCCAGTCCGAACGACAGGGTTTCCACGAAGAAGCGGCCGTTCACCAGGCCCAAATCCATCGGCACCGGCTGCGCGTCGGCCAGCTGGGCCACCGCCTGGGGCAGTTTGGGGGATATGCGCAGGGTTTTGGCGAAGTCATTGCCCGAGCCCACCGGCACAACCCCCAGGGCGGGGCGCTCGGCGGCGTCCACCTTCATGAGGCCGTTGACGGTTTCGTGGATGATGCCGTCACCTCCCAGCGCCACCACCGAATCGAACCCCCGGGCACTCGCGGCAATCTCAGCTGCATGATAGGGATAAAGGGTGGTGCTCACTTCCAGCCGGCCCTCCCCCAGCCGCTCTTTCAGCAGCCCCGCCACCTCGCGGGCCGCCCGGGCCCCTTCGCCGTTTTGGGCGGCGGGATTGGCTATCAGCAGAGTTTTGCCCAGCATGGGGGTTCTCCCATTTCTTCTCGGGGCAGAAAGTACAAGGGCCGCCGGTTTCGGCGGCCCTTCGCCTTCTGCCTTTTTGCCTCGCGCTAGTGCAGCGAGATGTCCGATTCCTTCAGGGCGTCGGCCACTTCCTGCGCCGTGGGGGAAACCACGGCGGCGGTGGGGTCGCCCAGGGGGTTGATGGTGCCGGTGGACACCAGCCACTGGGCCGCCTTCATGCGCTGGGCGGTTTCGCGCAGGGCGAACATGCGGCCGCCGTCCTTGAAGCGGGCCAGGGTTTGGCGCGGGTCGGCGCCGGGGTTCATGGTGTTGCAGGCCTTCAGCAGGTCGTTGTCGCCAATCTTCAACTTCTCGTGACGGTAAATGGCATCCAGCGTGAAGCCCTGCACCAGCATCTCGCGGGTTTGCAGCATCAGCATCATGCCCATCTGCTGCTCGCCGCCGTTCTGCTGCATGAACTGCTCCCAGCTCATGCCCTGCTGGGCCACTTCCTGCTGCAGGTTCTGGATTATGGCCTCGCGGGTGCGCTCGTACATCTCATCGGAAATTTTGCCGGTGAAGCGCTTTGCGGCTTCGGCGATGGCCATGCCCTCCACCTGCTGGTCGTACTCGCGGCGCGCCTGCATGCTCATGGTGAGGGTCATGTCGTCTTTCAGGGCCTGCAGCGACGAGTACATGGGGAAGTTCATGGACACCCACTCGTCGTTGGGTTCGGGGGCCACCGGCTTCTGAATCTCGATGATGCGTACCTGAGCCTGCACATCGTTTTCGGTGGGTTTGCCCTCGGCGTCCACGCCCGGGGCCTTGAAGGTGAATTCCTTCTCGTCGCCCGGCTGCATCCCCAGCAGCCCCTCGTCGAAGCTGGGGGGCATGTAGCCCACCCCCAGCTTGTAGGAGCGGCTTTCGGTGGTGAGGTTCTTCAGCTCTTCGCCGTCCTCGAAGCACTTGAGGGCGATCAGGCAGTTGTCCCCCATTTCCAGCGGCTTGGGGTCGGCGGTCTCGAACTGCGGGAAGCCCTGCACCATCTGGTTCAGCTGAGCCTCCACCACACTGTCGTCAAAGCGGAAGGGGGGCACATCGATGGTAATGGGATCGTAGGAGGTAAGCTCGTACTCGGGCTTGGTGGTGACGTTTATGACAAACCGGAAGCTGTCGCCGCGCTTCAGGGCGCCATCGATAATGGGCTTAGGGGGCCAGGCGGGGATGATCTCCTTCTCGTCCAGCGCGAAGGGGGGCAGAAGCTCCACCGCATCTTTTTCCACCAGCGAGTCCAGGTTCTTAATGCCCAACTGCTCCTGGCAGCACTGGCCCACGGTTTTGCCCGGCTGCGGCTGCACGCCGTTTGCCTCGGCAAACGCCCAGCTGGCCATGTCCAGCACGTGGCCCACTTCCTTCTCATTGGCAACGCACTCCAGGCGCAGCGTGTTGTCGCTGGTCTTGCGCATGTTGACTTTCATCGGTTCGGTCTCCTCTGCCGTAAGGCGGGCCCCCAGCGCCGCAGCACCGGCCCCGCGAATCAATATCCGCGCTATTCTAGCGCATCGAAAGCGTCGACGCCCAAGCAAGCTTGGGGATTCAACCATATCCACACCCAACAGTTACCGCCTGCGCCTGAACTGCCCGCCCCTCACGGGGGTGGACGCACGTCCGAGCGTGTCCGATTCGCAGCAATTACGTCACAGATTGCTGCGCGCGATGCGGCGGGGCCCCCGTTGCCCTAAGGTTTTGCCAAAACCGCGAGCTTCACAGGAGGGACTATGGACGAAACCGCATTGGGCATCTTGCTGGCGCTGCTGCTGCCGTTTATGGGCACGACGCTGGGGGCGTCGTTTTCCCTCACCATGAAACGGGAGATGCGCCCCTCCGTGCAAAAGGCGCTTCTGGGATTTGCCGCCGGCGTGATGATCGCAGCCAGCGTGTGGAGCCTCATCGCGCCCGCCATCGAGTCGGCCGAGGCCCAGGGCATGGTGGGCTGGCTGCCGGCCGCCGTGGGCTTCCTCTTGGGGGTGGGCATGTTGCTCACCTTCGACCACCTGCTGCCCCACATGCACCTGGACGAAGAAGTGGAAGGGCCGCCCAGCGCGCTCAAGAAGCCCACCATGCTCATCTTCGCCGTAACCCTGCACAACTTGCCCGAGGGTATGGCGGTGGGCGCGGTGCTGGCGGGATGGCTAGCGGGAGACGCCGGCATGAGCCTGGCGGCGGTGGCGGCGCTGGCCATCGGCATCGCCATTCAAAACGTGCCGGAAGGAGCCATAGTGGCGGCGCCTTTGTTGGGCAACGGCTTGTCGAAGAGGCGCGCCTTCGCCTACGGCGTGGGCAGCGGCGCCGTGGAGCCGCTGGGGGCCCTCATCATGCTGGCCATCGCCGGCATCCTGCAGCCCTTCCTTCCCTTCATCCTGGCATTTGCCGCCGGCGCCATGATTTACGTGGTAGTGGAAGAGCTCATCCCCGAAACCCAAATGGGCACCCACACCAACATCGGCACCATCGGCGTGGCCCTGGGTTTCACCCTCATGATGGTGCTGGACGTGGCCCTGGGCTAAACAATCGTTTTTGTCAGAGCTTCGGCGGCGGTTACCCTGGGGACAGCAGACCGTCTGAAGGCCTTTCTGTCATAGGAAACGATAGCGCTTACCTGCAGCGCCTCAGCGGCGGCGCGAATGAGCCCATCCTCATAGTCAGGCTCGTCGGAATCAAGGGCCTCGAAGACAAACGGCCCCGCCAAATCCACCAAATCGAACAGCTCGGCAATATCGCGGACGGATTCGCGCGCAGCCGCCTCGCTCGAATAATGGCGGCGCATGGCGTAGTAAACGTCGTTCAGCGATGAGGCGAGGGCAAATACGGGCATATTCTCCGAAACGGCCCTTCGGACAAGCGCAAACACTTCGCCGTGGGGCCCTGCCCCTTCATTGACCCAGTAAATGAGGGCATTGGTGTCAAAGAGAAACGATTTCATCTGCCCTCGCATCCCGCGCTTCGCGAATTAAATCGTCTGCCGTCTTGCCTTTTGGCCATGGCGCCAGCCTGCTGCGCTTCGAAATGCGGGCCTCCACCTTTTCCAGACGGGCAAGACGGTCTTCGGCGTCGTCGTGGATAGCCGTTATCACCACCACACCCTTGCGGGGCGAGTCGATGCTCAGCTTTTCACCCGCTTCGAACCCCGCTTGCTGCCGCAGGCCCTTCGGCAGCACAACCGCCATGCTGTTGCCAACCTTCGTGAGAGTAGCCGTAGTCATGCCAACTCCTTTCGTTGGCGTCATTATAACACGTTATAACAGCTGCGCACATAAAGGAAGGCAAAGGAAGAGAGACAAAGGGACGACCCTAATGTCTCATGCAATATGAGGCATTAGGGTCGTCCCTTTGTCTTGCAACAAGCGGCCGCCGCGGAGGGGGCGGCGGCCGCTGCCGTCTAGAAGCTTAACTAGGCTAAGCCATGCCTTGCCATTTCATCTCACGCATGATATAGGCCATGGAGGGGCCATTGCCCACGTCCACCAGGCGATACACCTGAGAATCGTCGAAGGGGTTGAGGAATGAGCCGAGAGTCTCGCCGCGCGGGCCTTTGAAACCCTCAATGCCCTGTTCGGCATCGCCGAACCAGCGGGCCATGCCGCAGCACTGGGAAACGCACTGGGGCAGCTCACCTTGGGAGATCTTCTGCTCGCAAAGGGTGCACTTCTCCACCACGCGCTCTTCCTCGTTGAGGTATCGCACTCCGTAAGGGCAGGCCATAGCGCAGAACTGGCAGCCGATGCAGCGCTCCTTGTCAATCTGCACAGTGCCGTCGGCCGTCTTGTGGCTTGCCTCGGTGGGGCACACGCTCACGCACTCAGGGTTCTCGCAGTGCTGACACTGCACGTTCAGGAAGTACATCTCCACATCCGGATACTGACCGGAGCCGCCCTCTTTGGGGTGGGGCCCGATGCGCAGGGTCTTGTTCCAAAAGTTTCCGGTGGGAACGCCGTTTACCACCTTGCAGGAAACGCTGCAGGCCAAACAGCCCACGCAGCGGTCGAGGTCGGTGACGATGGAATACTGGGTCATGTTCGCTCCTCCCCCTATTCACCGAAATTGTCGGGATGGATGCCCTCGGCGCCGATCTCCCACAGCTTGAGGCGCGGGTCGGAGGCATCGTGGATGATTTCCGTGCCGTCGTTGCCGCAGGGCACGGGGTTGCCGAAGGGACTGTTCTCTGCCGTGGCCTTGTACACCTTCACCGGATAGCAGCGCACGGTGGACGAGCCATTGTACTTGTCCTGGGCATTGCGGTCGGTGATGCAGTTGATGCAGGAGAGCGAGAAGCCCTTGTCCGCCTGTCCCAGCTCGGGATACCACCACTGATGCTCGGCGTTAATCATGCCGGGGCGAATGCCGTAGTAGAGGTCCACAGTTTCGCGCACCTTGCCCCAGGGGCTTTCGATCCACACCCAATCGCCCTGGTCGAGCCCAAGCTCGGCAGCGGTTTCGGGGTTGATCTCCATGCGGGGCGCCGGCCACAGCTCGCGGCACCAGGGCAGCTGGCGATGCTCGCTGTGGAAGTACACCGGAATGCGACGGCCGGTGATGCAGGTGAGCGGGTACTCCTTGTAGGTTTCCGCGTCCGCCACCGGGCCATGCGCCGGCTCCACGTAATAGGGCAGCGCCTCGGACTTGAACCCGGGAGCCAGCTCGGGGCCGTCGGCGCCATCGGGATAATGGGACTCGATGGCGGTACACCAGAACTCGTGCTTCATCGTGGGTGTGGGAAAGCCGGGGATGTTGATGTCCAGCTTCGTGGGCTGCTGATGCGGCGCCTTGCGGTAAGCCTGGCCCACCTCGAAGCGACGATAGGTGCCCCAGTCGTCGGGGAACACCTCCTTCATGTTCCAGGTGCCGTGCTCTTGATAGGCCTCCACGAACTCCTCCCAGGAGCTGTAGGGAGCGCAACCGCCGTTCAATTCGCTCTCGAAGCACTCGTGCTCCAGCGCCAGGATGTCGATGGTCTTGCCGGTAGCAGCCATGGCCTTTTCGTAGTTCGGGTCGTCCGGATAGGGGCTGGAGGCCAAACCGAAGTACGGGGCCAGCTCCATGAAGTACAGCGGGTCGCTCTTGCACTCTCCCGGAGGGTCAACGGCGCGGACGCACAGGCTGAAGCTGCCGCCGGAACCCTGGGCGATGCGCTGGGCATTCATCTCCAGCCAGTGGCACACCGGCAACAGAATGTCAGCGGCGCCAGAGGTGGGCGAGTGCCACAGGTTGGCCTCGAACAGGAAGTCCTGCATCAGCAGCGCCTCCCAGTTGTAGGCAGCGTTGCCCATGTTCATGTGGTCGCCAGAGCCAATCATGCCGCCATGGATGTGGTACGGCGCATCGGTTTCGCGGTGCGCCGCCTCCATGGTGGCGTTGGCGTCGGCCCACACCGCGTACCAGTACAGCAGCGGGTGCTTCTCGTAACCGGCGATGCGATTGTAGATGTCCATGGGGAAACGATCGAAGCCGATGCCGATGTCGGTGCCGGGCATCATGGCCGTGGGACCGGACTGGGTGGTCCAGCCGTTAGTGGCGCCACGCTGACCGCCAGGGGTGTCGATGGCGCCCACCATGGCGCAGGCGGCCATGATGGCACGGCAGTTCTGGGTGGAGTTGCCAGCATGCTCGACGCCAAGGCCGTAGTTGATGCCGCCATTGGGGATGCGCGGGTCGTCGCGGGTGGCCCATTCGGTCACAGCCGTCTCGATGAGGTCGGCGTCCACTGTGGTGATTTCCGACACTGTCTGGGGGTCGAAGCCCTCCAGGTACTCGGCCCACAAATCCCAAACCGGGCGGCCCTGATGGGTGCTGCCGTCCTTCAGCTTCACCTCGAACTCGCCGTAGAGGGCGGGATCGATCAGCGGATTGAATTCGGAAATGTCGTAGATCTTGCCAGGCTTCTTCGACTCGTCGTCGCGCAGGCGGGACAGATCCTGATCGAAGTAGGACGTGGACTTCTGCCAGTTCTCCCCTTCCCAATGGGCTTCGCCCACGGCCGGATGGGCCTGCCAATAGGTCCAGCGGTTGTTCAGCTGGTCGAACACCAGGTAGCGTTGCGGATCGCCCTCGCCTTCCACTTCCCAGTCCACCATAGCGGGGTCGATGTCCGCCTCGGTGAGCAAGCGGGTTTGGTACTGCCACGGATAGCCGCCGTTTTGCACCGCCTCCATGTAACCGGTGGGGTCCATGTCGGGCACTACGATGAACGGAGCGTTGGACCAGCGCTTGATGAACGGCCAATCCACCAGGTCTTTCTTCAGGATGATGTGGCACCAGCCTAGGGCAAGAGCGTTGTCGGTGCCAGGGCGGATGGGCAGCCAGTACTTGGCAGTGCGGCCCAGGTTGGTCTGGCGCGGGTCGACGGAGATAAACGCATCGGCGCACCGGGCGACGTCAACCACTGTACGGGAAGCATCGTCGTAGTTGGACATGGACTGGTCGGTAGCCCACTGCACGAACTTGGTGGAGTGGTTGATCAGCTCCGACCAGGAATAGGCCTGCACGTTGTCCAAGCGCGAGCTGAAGTGGCGCGGGCCCTTGCACACCTGGTAGGCAGCCACGATGTTGGGGGTGCCGAAGTGGGTGAGGGCCATGCCGGCGTCGGACTGCATGCACCATTGACGGCCAGTGCCGCACCAGGTGAAGGTGGCTTCGCGGCCGTACTTGTCGGTGATTTCCATAATGTTGTCGGCGATGGTCTGATAGGCCTCGTCCCAGGTGATGCGGGTCCAACCGGGGTCGTCGTCGCCCTTGGGGTTGGTGCGCTTCATGGGGTACTTGATGCGATCGGGGTGGTAAGCCGCCTGAATGGACGCCTGCCCCTTAGAGCAATGATTGCCCATGGTGAGGAAGCAATCCTCGTCGCCCTCGGTGCGGATTACCTTGCCGTCCTGCACGTACACCCACACGCCGCATTCCACCTTGCCGCACCCACGGCAGGTGGAACGAATGCGCGTGACAGCGCCGCTGCCCGTCGTTTTCGCCTCGCCCTCGGCCAGCGCCTGCAAAGGGGCACCGGTACCGACGAAGGCAGCGACGGCCGCACTGGCTGCGGCAGTCTTGACAAACGAGCGACGCGACATTGTTAGCGTACTCATTTCCTCCTCCTTCTCTCTTGGAGTTTCCTTTGGCGAACGGCCCCGCAGCTTCCGGAGCAAAAACATCCGCCTTCCCAACGGCCATTATGGGAAGGCGGATGCGAATAAGGAAGCGATGTTTGAGAATGCTAGCGCGTTGTGATTCCTTTCGGGAATCAGTTGATTCCCCCTTGGAAGGCATACTCCTGCTGACGGCCATCGGAAAAGGAAATGCCCCAGGCGTTGTAATCGAGCGGGATGTCCGAAACGGGCGCAGGCTCGCCCTCCCCTTCCGCTTCGCACTCTTCAGCAGCCATCGCGGCCTCCTCTAGCGCTGCCCTTCGCGCCGCCAAAGAGGCAGCCGAAGGGATGGCCACTGTCGCCACTTCCCCTTCCCCAAAAGAGCCGTCGGCCATAAGCCGGCGCAGTTCTTCCACCATCGCGGCAGCACTTTCCGGAAGCCGGTTGTCCGCAAGAGCGAAGCGCACCGAAACGTTGCCGCCGAACTCCAGCTCCACCGAAGCGAAGTCCAGGTTATCGGCTCCTGCCGGGTGAAGCACCTGGTTGAACGTGCGCATGGTGTTGTTGAGGTTGCGCAGCAGGTTTTCCAGCCACAGGCTGAGCGAACCCTCCCACAGCTCCTGGGCAGCGGGGTCGGTGCAGTCCCAATAAGGACGATGCATGCGCACGCACAAGCGCAGGCAGTTGCCCTCGCCGGCCTCTTCATCCGGCAGCGGCTCAACCAGACTTTGGGCGATGATCATGAAACTGCGCTTGAATTCGCACTCCATCGCCTCCGAGCACAGCTGGGGTTCGAGAAACGCCTTGATCACCACTGAAGGTCTTGGAAGCGGCATGACGGCTCCTTCCGTCGAGGGCGCAATGCGCCGAGGCTAAACACCCGCATTGTACGCCCCAGGGCTGCGGCTGCTCTTTCGCATACGGAATCAGACGGTGCGGAATCGCCATCACCAGCAGTTTGACACTGGGTTTCACGCTTTCGTATGCTGCTTGCACGGACAACCGCCGCGGACCCAAGAGCCGGGCGGACAAAGGCAACCGTTTGATTTGGGGGATCGATGAGCAACGAAGATTTCAGCCCGCTGCAGGGCTTCGACCCATTGCAAGACTTCGCCTTCGACGACGACCTGGAAGGCGAGGCGGACCCGGGCACGCTGGACGACGGCCCGTACGGCCTGCCGGTGGGGGCCAACGCCCCCAAGCTCAGCTCAGACGCCTTCGACAAGGCGGAAAGCGCCGAGGAGCGCATCTCTACGCTGTTCGAGCGCATGGTGCCCCACACGCGCGTGCTCATGGCCATCATGGACCTGGCTCAGCAGCCCGTGGCGCCCCGAGAGGTGAACGACCAGATAACCGAACTGCAGCAGCACCATCACTCGGTGTACGCCCCCTCCACCTTCTGCGATTTGCTGGATCGCGCGGGGGCCATCTGCCAAACCAACGAAGAAGGGGTGCCTCTCAAGGATATCGAGCGGGAGCCGGACGTGGTAACGGTGGACGGCGAGGACTTCTGGATGGTGGCCCCGCCGCCAGAAGTGTTCTGGACCCTCACCGACGAGGGGCGCGCCTATTTCGACGCCTACCAGCCATTAGAGCAGATCCGCACCCTCTTCGCCGATGAGCCCCATTACGCCCACCTCTATCGCCATGTGCTGGAACAGACGGCCCTCGATGGCGGAGCAACGGTGGGCCAGCTGGACCCCTTCATCCTGGCCGACGAGGCTGCGCAAAACCCCAAGCGCTACGCCACCTACTTCATGGACAAACTTGAGCGGACGGGCGCCGTGGACTGGCAGGGTTCGTGGATGGCAACCGCCGCAGGCCGCGATTACCTGGCAGATTCCACCGATGAGAGCGAGGAGTAGACCATGGCCGAAGAAACAATTGCAAACGATTTCGAGGAGCTTGCCGATGCTTGCGAAACACGGTCGGAAACCTACGCGCTGCTCTCCCGCTTCTTCCGCACGGAAGTGGACGAGGAGTTCCTTCAGGCCCTTTGCGCCACCATGTACCCGGTGAAGTCTGGCAACGAAAAGATTGACGCGGGCCATTACGCCATCGCGAAATACCTGAGCAACGAATGGGTTGACCCGCTACGCAAGCTGGGGGTGGATTACGCCCGGGCCTTCCTGGGTGATGGCATGGACACGTATTCCTGCGCCTACCCCTACGAATCGGTCTACACCTCCCCCAAGCGGCTGCTGATGCAAGAGGCCCGCGATGAGGTGCTGGCCATCTACCGCTCTTGCGGGCTGGACAAGCAGGCGGAATGGAACGTGGGAGAAGACCACATTGCCGTAGAGCTGGAGTTCATGCGGGTACTTTGCCTGCGAAGCGCCGTCGCGCTGCGCAGCGAGGACGAGAAAGAAGCGCAGCGGCTGATTGCCACCATGGCCAACTTCTTGGACGAGCGCCTGCTTGCTTGGGCGCCCATGTTCACCGCCGATGTGCGCCGTTTTTGCAAAACCCAGTTCTACCAGGGCGTTGCCCAACTAACCGAAGGGTTCCTTGAGGCCGACCGGGAATTCCTGGCCGACGTTTTGGGGGCGAACGCGGAAGGCGACGCGCAGTGATACGCACCGATGACATGCTGTACATCATCAGCCAGATGAACAGCCCGCTGCTTGCAGTGGAAGGCAATCGCTGCGTGCTGGTGCGCCATCGCAAGGCAGAGTGCCTGCGCTGCGCCGCCGTGTGCACCACCGGGGCCATCTCACGCGCACCCGAAGGCGGCATCGCCGTAAACCCGCAGCTCTGCATTGGATGCGGCACCTGCGCCACCGTGTGCCCCAGCGGGTGCTTAGAGCCTCAGAATCCACCCGATGAAGCCCTATTCGGCACCATGGCCGAGGAGCTCACGGAAGGCGGCGCCCCCGTAGTGCTCACCTGCGCCACCGCTGCCGCCGCTGCGGGCACGCGTCCTACAGTGGAATGCCTGGGGCGCATCGACGAAACGTTCTTGGTAGAAGCCGTCGTTCGCGGGGCCGTATCCATCACGCTGATAAGCGGCAACTGCAGCGATTGCCCCCACCAGCGCGGCGGCCAGGAATGCGATGCAGCGTTGGCGTCGGCCGCTCGACTGCTGGCATGCTTCGGCCGTAATGTTCCGCTGCAGAAGCTTACGTTGGCCCAAGTTGAACCCCAGCAGGCCGCCAGCGCCCTCTCCCGCTCGGACAACCCCTCCGAATCGCCCGTCCCGCTCCCCAAACCCGCGGCCGAGGAACTGAGCTTCCAGCATGTGCAGAGCGATGGCACCCTCCCCCATTTCGTACCACAAAGACGTCTGCGGTTGTTCAACAGCTTGAAAGCCCTGGGGGAACCGTGCCAGCAAACGCTCAACACCAAGCTGTGGGGGCAAGTGAGCGTGGACACCGACATCTGCCGCTCTTGCCGCATGTGCGCTGTGTTCTGCCCGACAGCTGCCATTTCCCCCTACGACAAGTCGGATGGCTCCTTCGGCATCAGTCACCGCAGTGCGCTTTGCATGCAATGCCGACTGTGCGAAACCATCTGCCCCGAGCGGGCGATATCCGTTTCGGACGAGGTGTCCCTTGAGGAATTTCTGACAGGCAAGCAATTCCGTTTCAAGATGGACCCCATTGGCTGGAACCCCAGTGCGCCCGACTCCATATCCACCCGCATGGCCCGCTATTTCGCCACTGATGCCGTGCAAGACCCGCAGGCCACCAACAAACCCGGAGAGATGGCCGAACGGCGAGCCTACGCGCAAAAGAAAGAAGCCGCCCGCAGGGCAGCCCGGCAGGAACGGAAACAGTAGGGGCTGGCTGACAGGGGACGGGGATGGCGCCATGCCGAACCCCCGCTAATCCTCTCGATGCACCACCATGTCGCGGGCTTGGCGGTACACGTCCATCACCGCCCGCACCTTCTCTTCCTTGTCCCTCTTATATATTGCGTACAGCGGAAAGAAAGCGTCCTCGTCCGTGAAGGGCAAGGCAACCACTGGCGCCACTTCGCTCAAAAACCGCATCTGGGGGATATTGGACGAGAGGATGGAAACCTCATTCTCCCCCACCGGCGTGGTCACGTAATTGTTCTGATTGCGCCCCAGCACCGTGCGGGAAGTGGGCGTGAAACCGCGATCCTTGCACCGCTGCTCAATAATGGTCCAGCCATTGATGGAATAAGTGTCTGCGAATTTCAGCAGGCACGTATCGCGCAAAGCGTCTATGGTGAGGAACTTTCGCGAGGCCAGAGGGTGGTTTTTACTCATGAGCCCCACAAAGCGGGTACGGGTCATGGGGATGGTAACGAAACCAGCCTCCTCGCACTCCTGCGGAGACACGGACGAAAACGCGATATCTATCTCATCCTCCATCAGGAGGTCCAGGCAGTCCTTTTCAGCTTTATGAGAGTAATCCACCGGCGGGAGCCCCGCGCTTTCCAGCAACATGGTGGCAACAGAAAAAATTGACGAGAGGGTGTTGTCGTACAGCACGCCATCTACTCGCAGCGGCTCCTGCTGCTCCAAGGCCCCCAACTCTTCCTGCATGCGATCGAAAGTGTCGATAATGGTCATGGATGCGGCGGTGAATCGGCGCCCCGCCTCCGTCAGCTCCACCTTCCGGCGATCGCGATCCAACAGGCGGCAACCCAACTCGCGTTCAAGCGCGTTGATGTGCTTGCTCAGCGTAGACTGCGTAATGTAAAGCCGGCTGGCCGCTTTGGCGTAATTCAGCGTTTGCGCCAGTTCTTTGAACTCGCGCAGATAGTTCAAGTCCACGGATGTCACCCCCTTGAAAGCAAACGGAAGCACCCGTTTGCCGCCCCTCGACTTTCTTCCCCTTCTTTCGCATTCTAGCAAACGCCCCGGCCCAAAAGCTCAGGCGCGAGCCGCAAACCCAAGGCCTGTAATTCCATTACCGCATCAGAGAATGCCACCGGGGAATGAGAAGGGAGGCAAAGGAAGGGAGGCAAAGGGACAACCCTGATGTCTCATGCAACATGAGACATCAGGGTTGTCCCTTTGCCTCGCCCCCCCCCCAGAGCATGAAAAAGCCCCGAGGCTCGATGATTGAACCTCGGGGCCGTGTCAGAAAGCTGGCTCAGCGCTTGGCTACACTAGGCGCTGAAGATTTCGATGGTGTCGCCTTCCTTCAGGGTCACCATGGCCTTCTTCCAGGTGCGGGTTTTGCCCGCATGATAGCGCACGCGCTTGGGCTTCGGCTTCACGTTCAGGGTGTTCACCTTGACCACCTTCACGTTGAAGATAGCCTCGATGGCCTGCGCGATTTCAACCTTGTTGGAGTCCTTGGCCACCTCGAAGGTGTAGGTGTTGTGCTCCATGAGGTCGTAGGAATGCTCGGTGATGACCGGGCGGATGATTACCTCGCGGGGGTCTTTCATTATGCCAGCACCTCCTCGATTTTCTCCAGGGCCTGCTTGGTCACCACGAGCGCCTTGTTGTCCAGGAAGTCGTAGGTGTTCATGCAGGAAGCGGGCAGGATGTTCACGCGCTGGATGTTGCGGAACGACAGGAACGTCTCCACGTCCTCGTCGCCGATCACCAGCGTAATGCGCTTGCCGTCCAGGCCGAAGGCCTTCAGGAAAGCCACCGCGTCCTTGGTGCAGGGCTTCTCGAAGCCGAAGTCGTCAACCACGATCAGCTCGCCGTCGGCCAACTTGGCGGAAAGGGCGCTGCGCATGGCCAGCTTCACTTCCTTGCGGTTGGTCTTCAGCTCGTAGGAGCGGGGATGCGGACCGAACACGGTACCGCCACCGGCCCATTGGGGAGCACGGATGGTACCCTGACGGGCGCGGCCGGTGCCCTTCTGGCGCCACGGCTTCTTGCCGCCGCCGCGCACCTGGCCACGGGTCTTGGTGTCGTGCGTGCCCTGGCGCCAAGAGGCCTGCTGCGCGCGCACCACGGAATGCATGACGTGCATGTGGGGCTCGATGGCAAACACTGCGTCGCTCAGCTCAGCGGTGCCGACAGCTGCCCCCTTCACGTCTTTGATCTCGATGGTAGTCATTCAAATCTCCTCGATAAAGTCGGATTAAGCCATGCGCACGCGCACGATGCCGTTCTTGCCGCCGGGTACGGCGCCCTTCACCAGGATGAGGTTCTGCTCCTCGTCCACGCGCACCACTTCCAGGTTGCGCACGGTAACCGTTTCGCAGCCCATGTGGCCGGGCAGGTGCAGGCCCTTGAACACGCGGGAAGGGGTGGCGCACTGGCCCACGGAACCGGGGGCGCGATGGAAGTGCGCACCATGGCCGCCCGGACCGCCGGCAAAGCCCCAGCGCTTCATAACGCCGGCGAAGCCCTTGCCCTTGGAAGTGCCGGTGACGTCCACTTTCTTCACCTCGGCGAAAGCGGCCACCGTCTGGGTGTCGCCCACCTGGTACTGGGAAGCGTCCTCCACGCGCACCTCGCGCAGGTAGCGCACCGGCTCGGTGCCCTGCTTAGCGAAGTGACCGGCCATGGGGCGGTTCACCTTCTTCGGCTTGATAGCGCCAAAGCCCATCTGCACCGCTTCGTAGCCGTCGGTGGCAGCGGTCTTCACCTGGCACACCTTGTTGGGCTCGGCCTGGATAACCGTAACGGGAATCACGGTATCGTCTTCTGCGAAGATCTGGGTCATGCCCAGCTTCTTGCCGTAGATAGCGTTAATCATGCCCAAACCTCCTTACAGCTTGATCTCGATGTCGACACCGGCCGGCAGATCGAGGCGCATCAGGGAGTCCACCGTGTTGGGGGTGGGCTCCAGGATGTCGATGAGGCGCTTGTGGGTGCGCATCTCGAACTGCTCGCGGGAGTCTTTGTTCACATGCGGCGAACGGATGACGCAGTACAGGTTGCGCTCCGTCGGCAGCGGGATAGGTCCGGAAACCTTGGCACCCGTCTTAAGGGCGGTGTCCACGATGAGCTTGGTGGACTGATCCACGATCTCGTGATCGTAGCCCTTCAGGCGAATGCGAATCTTCTGATTAGCCACTTACCTTACCTCCAATAATGCTGCTGCGGCGCGCCCTTAGGCGTTTCCGCCAGCCTTGCTGATAATTTCTTCCGCCACGTTCTTCGGCACCGGCTCGTAGGAGTCGAACTGCATGGTGTACACAGCGCGGCCCTGAGTGCCGCTGCGAAGATCGGTAGCGTAGCCGAACATCTGGGACAGGGGCACCTTGGCCTCCACCACCAGCGCGTTGCCGCGCTTGTCCTGACCCTGGATCATGCCGCGACGAGACGGAATGTCGCCCATGACGAAGCCGGTGTACTCCTCGGGGGTTTCCACCTCCACCTTCATGACGGGCTCCAGGATAACCGGGTTGGACTTGCGCAGGGCGTCCTTGATGGCCATGGAACCGGCCACCTTGAACGCGGCTTCGGAGGAGTCCACCTCGTGGTAGGAACCGTCGATTAGCTCCACCTTGATGTCCTCCACCGGGTAGCCGGCCAGAACGCCGGTGTGCAGGGCCTCTTGGATGCCCTTGTCGATGGCGGGGATGTACTCCTTGGGCACCACGCCGCCAACAATCTTGTTGACAAACTCGTAGCCCTTGCCCGGCTCTTGCGGGTACATGTTGATGATGGCGTGGCCGTACTGACCGCGACCACCGGACTGGCGCACGAACTTGCCCTCGGCGCCCATGACCTCTTTGCCGGGGCGCTCGCGGTAGGCTACCTGCGGTTTGCCCACGTTGGCCTCAACCTTGAACTCGCGCAGCAGGCGGTCGATGATGATCTCCAGGTGCAGCTCGCCCATGCCGGCGATGATGGTCTGGCCGGTCTCGTGGTTGGTGGACACGCGGAAGGTGGGGTCTTCCTCGGCCAGCTTCTGAAGGGCGATGCCCATCTTGTCCTGCTCGGCCTTGGTCTTGGGCTCCACGGCGATGTCGATAACCGGCTCGGCGAACTCCATCGACTCCAGGATGACCGGGGCGTCCTCGGCGCACAGGGTGTCGCCGGTGGAGGTGTCCTTCAGGCCCACCACGGCCACGATGTCGCCAGCACCGCACTTGTCGATGTCGACGCGCTGGTTGGAGTGCATCTGCAGCAGACGGCCGATACGCTCCTTCTTATCCTTGGAGGCGTTCAGCACATAGCTGCCGGCATCCAGCGAACCAGAGTACACGCGCAGGTAGGTGAGCTTACCCACGTAGGGGTCGGTCATAATCTTGAAGGCCAGAGCCGAGAACGGCGCCTTCGGATCGGCCGGACGGGACTCCTCCGCGCCGGTCTCGGGGTTCTCGCCCTGGATGGCGGGAATGTCCACCGGGGAGGGCATGTAGTCCACCACGGCGTCCAGCAGCTCCTGCACGCCCTTGTTCTTGTAGGCAGAACCCACGAACACCGGGTTGATCTTGCAGTCGATGACGCCCTTGCGGATGGCGGCCTTGAACTCCTCGACCGTCACCTCTTCCTCCATCAGCACCTTCTCCATCAGGTCGTCGTCGCAGTCGGCGGCGGCCTCCAGAAGCTCCTGACGGTACATCTCGGCATCGTCCTTGAATTCGGCCGGGATCTCGGCCATGGGCTCGGGATAGGTCATGCCCTTTTCGTCGGCCTTGAAGTCCCACGCGGTCATGGTGACCAGGTCGATGACGCCCCAGAAATTGTCCTCGGCGCCCATGGGAATCTGGGCGGCAACGGCGTTGGCGTCCAGGCGGTCGCGCATGGTCTGGATGGCATGGAAGAAATCGGCGCCCACGCGGTCGTACTTGTTGATGAAAGCGATGCGGGGCACGTGGTAACGCTCGGCCTGACGCCAAACGGTTTCGGACTGGGGCTGAACGCCGGCCACGGCGTCGAACACGGCAACGGTGCCGTCCAGGACGCGCAGCGAGCGCTCCACCTCGGCGGTAAAGTCCACATGGCCGGGCGTGTCGATGATCTGGAAGCGGTACTCTTTGCCGTCGGCCTTGCCGCCGGGGTACTTCCAGAAGCAAGTGGTGGCGGCGGCGGTAATGGTTACGCCGCGCTCCTGCTCCTGCACCATCCAGTCCATCGTGGCTGCACCGTCATGGACCTCGCCGATCTTGTGGGTTTTACCCGTGTAGTAAAGAATGCGCTCGGTAGTAGTGGTTTTGCCCGCGTCGATGTGGGCCATAATACCGATGTTGCGCGTATCTTTAAGATCGATTTTAGCCATAAAAGTCAATCCTGCCTGTTCTTAGAAGCGATAGTGTGAGAAGGCGCGGTTTGCCTCGGCCATCTTGTACATATCCTCGCGCTTCTTCACGGAGGCGCCGGTGTTGTTGGAAGCGTCCATGATTTCGGCGGCAAGGCGCTGCTGCATGGTGTGCTCCTTGCGCTTGCGCGAGAAGTCCACGATCCAGCGGATGGCCAGCGTGGTGGCGCGACGGGAATTCACTTCCATCGGCACCTGGTAAGTGGCGCCGCCAACACGCTTGGGCTTGCACTCAAGGGTGGGGCGAACGTTGTCCATGGCCTTTTTGAACACGGTCAGGGGATCTTCCCCGGTCTTCTCGGCTACGATGTCGAAGGCACCGTAGACGATGTTCTCGGCGATGGACTTCTTGCCGTCCAGCAACACCTTGTTGATGAGCTGGGTGACAAGACGGTTGCTGTAACGGGCGTCCGGCGTTACTTCACGGCGGACAGCTGCTGCACGACGCGGCATACTTTTACTCCTTTTTTCCTGCGTGCTTCGAGGGAAGCCCTTCTTCCCCATTAAGGCGCTTATCCGAAGCGCCCCGCACGGCTTAACGGCTTACTTATTTGGGGCGCTTGGCGCCGTAGCGGCTGCGGGCCTGCTTGCGCTTGTCAACAGCGGCGCAGTCCAGAGCGGCACGGATAACCTTGTAACGCACACCAGGCAGGTCCTTCACACGACCGCCGCGGATGAGCACCATCGAGTGCTCCTGCAGGTTGTGACCCTCGCCGGGAATGTAAGCGGTCACTTCCATTCCGTTCACGAGACGCACACGGCACACCTTGCGCAGTGCCGAGTTCGGCTTCTTAGGGGTGGTGGTGTACACACGGGTGCACACGCCGCGCTTCTGCGGGTTACCCTTCAGAGCCGGGGTCTTCGACTTGTCGACCGTCTTTTGACGGCCTTTGCGTACGAGCTGATTGATAGTAGGCAAAGTCTCAACTCCTTCTTCTTATCGCTTCTTCTACTACATCGCACACTTTCGCGCGCTGGGTTAAAAGCGCACAAAAACAAGCGCCTCATAGAGACGCGAGGATGCATATTATCAGGGTTAACCAGTATGTCAAACGCCACGCACCCGGGCGTATCCATCGCTGCCGGTAAGCGGCACGAAGGCTTCACAAATGCCGGGAAACGGGCCGCTTAACCAGCGGCGACCGCCTTCTGGCCATCGCGGGCGTAGAGGGCTATCAGCATCTGCACCAAGCGGGCGCAGCCCTCGATGTCGCGGACGGCGATGTACTCCTCTTCGGAATGGATGTCGGTCATGCCGATGCCCAGCGTGATGGCGCGGGCCCCCTTCTCCCCCATCACGTTGGCATCGGCACCACCGCCGGTTTTCACCCGCCGCGGCACCAGGCCTGCCAATCGGGCGGCGTCCTTGATGCGGATGACCAGCGGATCTTCGGCGTCGTAGGCCACCTCCGGGTAGCTGAACTCCCAGCGCACCTCCACCGTGCCGCCCCCATCGGCGGCCGCCTTCTCCATGGCAGCGGTCATGGCGTCGCGCTGGGCCAGCGCCTCCTCGCGAATGAGCGAGCGGCACTCCCCGCGCACTTCGCAATGCTCCGGCACCACGTTCACCGTGCAACCGCCCATGATATAGCCCACATTGGCGGTGGTGTGGTCGTTCAGGCGGCCCAGCTGCATGGCATCCACCGCAGCGGCCGCCATGCGGATGGCGCTCTTGCCATGCTCCGGCTCGATGCCGGCATGGGCCGCTGTGCCATAGAAGTCGGCGAAGAACGTGAGGTGGCACGGGGCCTGGGTGACGATGGACCCGGGGCGGCCGTTGGCGTCCAGCACGAAACAAGGGGTGCCGGGGGCGAAAGCGTCTTCTGGCAGCGCGGAGGCGCCCAACAGGCTCAGCTCTTCGCAGGTGGTGAACACCAGCTGGATGTCGGGGCGCGGCGTGCCCTTTTCCAAGGTGGTGCGCACCCCCTCGATGATGGCGGCAAGCCCCGCCTTGTCGTCGCCGGAAAGGATGGTGTTTCCCGCCGAGCACAGCACCTCCACCAGGTCGTCCTCGGCAAACAGGTTGCCGGCGGCGTCCACCGGACGCTGGGCCAAGCTGCCGGCTGGGCGCATTTCCCGTTTCACCTGGATGTTCTCGCAGGGTTCCACCGTGTCCATGTGGGCGGAAAACGCGATGCGGCCGGGCACCGTTCCGGGCAGGTGCGCGATCAGATTGCCGGTGTCGGAGCCGGTAGCGGCAGCGGAATCGTCGAAGCGCACCGTAAAGCCCAGCTCCTCCAGCAGCGGCTGCAGAACGCGGGCCATGGCGCCCTCGTGGCGCGACGGCGAACTTATCTGGGCAAACGTCACAAAGCTGTCAATCAGCCGCTCGGAGTTCATATCTCTCCCCTTTCCGCCCGCGCCCCGAGAAGAGTCTGGCGGTCTTCGTCTTCGCCTAATTTCCCAAAATGCGGGGGGCCACTTGCTTTTTGCGAGACAGGATGCCGGGCATCCAGGTGCCGCCCACGCCGGTGCAGTTGATGCCGAACACGCGGTTCACCACGCGGCGGTTGCCCTCGCAGATGAACTGGCTGCCCTCGGCCAGGATGTCGGTCACCATCAACAGCACGAACTCGTAACCGTGGTCGGCAGCCAGCTTGCGCATGTGCTCGCGAATCTCCTGCTCGCGCTCCAGCACGCCGGCCAAATCCACCGTTTCCCGCTGGCAGATGAGCACCGTGGTGTCGTCGAAGGGGAACTCTTTGGAGTCCGCCTCCACCAGCCGGTCGATGGGCACGTCGTTCACGCTGCCGCGGGCCTTGAACACCTTGAGGCCGAATTCGGTGGGGTCCTCGCCGATGATGGCGCCCAGGAACTGCGCCTGCTCTCGGTCGGTGTCGGTGGTGGTGGGCGACTTGAGGATAATCGTGTCGGTCATGATGGCGGAAAGCAGCACCGCCGCCATGGCCGGCGGGATGTCCACGCCGTACTTGCGGTACTCCATGCACACGATGGTGGCGGTGGAGCCCACCGGCAAGTTGATGAACTGGATGGGGTTGGTGGTGGACACGTCGGCGATGCGGTGGTGGTCGATGATTTCCACCACGTCGGCCTCCTCGATGCCATTGGCGGCCTGGCGGGTTTCGTTGTGGTCCACCAGGATGGCCTTGCGCTTGGGCGGGTTGGCGATGTCGGAACGGGTGACGATGCCGATGGCGCGGCCCTCGTCGTTGAGCACCACGCCTTCCCGCAGCTCGGAGGCCACGAGGTCTTCGGCGGCGTCCTTCAGCAGGGTCTCCTTATCCAGGGTGAGCACATCGGTGGCCATCAGCTCGCCCACCTTCTGCCCCAGCGACTCGATGAGCGATGCGGCAACGGCCATGTGGTTGGGGTTGTCGTCCTCCAAAAGGTCGGTGGCGGAGATGTAGCGCTCGGCGATGGCACGGGTGGAGATGAGGCCCTCGAACTGGCCGTCGGCCCCTTCCACCACCAGGGCACGCACATTGTGCTTGCGCAGGCGGCGACCGGCTTCCAGCATGGTTTCGTCATGGCCGATGGACACCGGGTTCGGGGTCATCACGTCGGCCACGCGGGTGTGCAGGTGAGCGATTTTGCGCGGCTCCGGCAGGCCGTTTTCCTTCAGCACCCAAGCGCTTTCGGGCGGCAGCGGGCCCAGACGGCCGGGCACGTACTCCACGCGCTGGGCGCTGCCGTCGCGGGCGGCCAGCTGGTTTTTCAGATAGGCGTAGGCAACGGCGGACGAAATGGAGTCGTTGTCCGGATTGCGGTGGCCGATCACTACAATAGGTTTGGGCATGGGGTGGTTCCTTAACGCTTTGGCTTCTTATGCAAACAGGTTCACAAAGCCGATGAGTATAGGGGGCAAACGGCGCCAAACAGCGAAGACGCCCCCGACCAGTCGATAAACCCCCAGTATTTCCACAGCAAACGGCGGCTAGCGGGCCTCCTACAGGGCCGCCGCGATGGCCTTGGAAACGAACTGATTGAGGGATTCGTTTTTGATTGCGGCAACAGTTGCGGCCGCCCGATGAAGCTCGGGGCTTATGCGAACGTTGAACGAGCCCTTGTAGGATTTCTCGGGGCTCTTGCCCTTCTCCGCGCAGAAGGCAAGAAGTCGTCAACCACCTCATGGAAGGCCCGTTCGATGTCGGCAGCCGATTCGGCCTCGAAATAAATGCCGTCCCGCAATACCCTTTACAAGTGCACATCGCTCATGAGGTGACCCCCCCCCTTATCGCTTGATATATTTTGCGACTCGTGGCACAGCTTTCACCGCCGCCATGGCCGCACCCGCCACAACAGGAACAGCCACCTTCGCCACATCAATGACTTTGTTCATGACAATGTTTTTGCGTTCAGCTTTATCTTCCACCCTATTTGTTTTCATTTGCATCGCCATCCTCCAATGCTTGCATCAACTGGCCAACGGAGACCTTCACTTCTATTGAGCCGTAGGACCCCTCCGGAAGAAGTCGGTATTCGGCCTCTCCTTCATCAATATATGCCTCAATCTCACCAATCCACCGACACTCAAGCGCGCTCGCTGGCAAGAGATGCCTCAACGTCTGAAGCTTGGCCACGTCGAGGCTCTCCAAAAAGCCCCTTCGTTGAGCCAGAATTGATTTTATTCCACTCTCACCGTTAGCCAAATAGGCTCCAACTACCAGAGCCTCCTGTGCTTGCTCATACAAATCGAAGTATTCAGAGATTTCCTCTAATTCGTTTTTCTTTTTGCCCGAATAATCCACTCCGAAAAGCATTTTCGCAGCAAGTCCAAATTTTGAATCAGGCACTTTCTCGAAAGAGGACACAAGCGTCTTGAGAGATTCCCCAAGTACCCCTACGCTGCCCTGCAGAGCGCCTATCGCGTTTTTCAGTGCTGCCTCATCGCTCGTATCCAGGGCATAACGAATTTGGTTTATCGCCCCAAAAACCGCCCCAAATCGATCATCCTGCTGCCCCTGCTTAATTCGGTAAACGCAGTCTAAAGTCTCCTCCAGCTGCGCCGCAATCATTGGCAACTGCTGTTGCAGGTAGATGTTGTTTAGATCCTGGGTCAACGCTCTGCGCAAATCGTCAGACGCCAAAGGCCTTGCTTCAGCTGTAAGCATTTTCTTAACTTGCTTTCGACCGTTTTCGGTTTCAACCATGACCTGCGGCAGGATTCCGCTTCCATCTTTTCTCTTGTTTAGCCAAGCAGCGCCCTTTTCGATTTCCGACTTTACAGCGTTGGGGATATTGATGACGAGCACCTCTTCGGGCTCAAACGATTCAAGAGCATCCTTGCCCAACTGCGCGTACTGGGCAATTTTGGCCATAGAACTTGCAGCGATTTCCGACAGCTTTGCAACATCGATGCACGCCACCCTGCTCCGCTTTTCCCCTATCGGATCAGCCTTCAGACAAGTTTTCGATTTTGCCGTCTCGTCCATACGAATCCTTCTTCTATAAGGAGGCCAAGCCCAGCGTCAGGCCACCTGCTCCAACACTGCCATCCGCAGCAACAGCACACATGCTCGGGTCAATAATGTCAGCACCCTTCGTTTTCACAATCAATATCGGGTTCCATACAAGCCGTAGTAAAACCGCAATCGTCATAACAATGGCTTACCTCAACGCGCCCAGTCTCATAGCTCTTCGACATGTATAGAACCTGCCGCGCCTAAATCTTTTGAGACAAATCACAAAAGCCGTAAAACCAGATAGCAAACCAGCACGACAGAGAAGCCAAGGGCGATTTTTTTAGCTCTGAACAAGCAGCTTTGCTCTTTTGGATCGACGCCAGCAGACTTTGCCGACTCAACAATGGGTGTAGGGTATTCCCCAAATGCGCGACGTAAAGCCCGTTCCAAATCCCGAATAGCGTCGTATTCGGTAGAAGAAAGCCTATAGAGCGTTACAGCGAAATCATCTCCCCCTTCTAGATCTTCATAAACAGCCTGGTTACCGTAACCCTTAAGGTGCCTTTCGACTTTTTTATAAACACATGACCCCACACCTGTGTGGTAAACATCCTTGGTGCGATTCCAGAGAACGTACCCTCCCTCAAAGTCATGCTGCTTCATTATCTTGACGTCATACTGGTCATTACTCAAGTCATAGATTCGAACATCATAAGCGTCAAGAAAGTCCTCCGACGCAACCCACCCATCTTGTGCTTCGGCCAAACCGAGCACAGACGCAGCATTCTTAACGTCAGGCATGCTGGATGCGTAACCAACCACACCCCGTATAGCAGTGTCTGCCAATTCGTCTAGGAAGCCCATTAAACCTCTTGTTTCCTCGCTGTCCGAGTGATAGCTTTCGCAAGCTCTTCGTTGCACCTTTTAAGATATTTCAGGCTCCTTGCAAGTACCTTAGCCTGCTTTTTCGTGTCAATCTCAAGAGTCGACCCCACCAAAGCGCTCTCACCGTCATCAGATGTGGAGCATTCGATGAGACATGTCTCCCCATCATCCCTCTTTAACGATTCAAGGGTTGTCTCCATCTCTATAACTCTCTCATTAAGTGAAATCTGAATCTTTCTAGCGGAATCAACATCCCCAAACCTACCAAGGAGCACCGACCTGCAGTAGCATAATAGCTTTGATGCCTCCCAGTAAACAAAGCCGTCCGCATCCGTCAGTGACACAATGGCCCTCGATGCACCAGTTCCGCCTAGAGCCCCAATCAAAGCACCTCCACCCGCAATGATAGCTGTACCCCCAGCCATGCCGAGACCACCAGCCGCCAGCGAGCCGCCGCCAACGAAAGCGAGGCTAGCGCTCGTGAGAGCAGCCCCAGACAAACCCGCAACTGCCTTCCCCGCAATAAATGGCGCAATGTAAGGTGCAAACACGAATGCCGCAACCGTTGCTGCACCCGCGAAAACACCTGTCCCAACAAATGCTGCCACATTCTTGGCAATCTTGGCATCAATTGCCCCTTCTGCCTTCTTCAGCGATTTGCGTAGCCCCTTTAAATCCTCCTTGGACACCACGCTCTGCATTGCCGTGAAGACTTCCGTCATGTATCCGGTCGAACATTCCAAATCCTTAAACCTCTTGTCCGGTTTTCCGCCCAGCGGTTGATACGGAACAAACAAATCGGCTTCTAGAGCCAAAAGAAACGGCCATGGTCTACAGGAGTCATCTTTAGCCTTTTTTTCGAAGAGAGCATACATTTCGCAAGGATCCATAAGATAAGTACTAGCAGTCAACCCCTTTTCCCTTAGACCCAAATCGATGGCTGACTCCCACTCCTCTAGCCATAGACGCTTACTCTCCTTCTTACGCAGCTGCTTCGTATCGGCAATATCATGAACAACAATGGTATGCTGAAGAGACTGCAATATGCGAACATGGTTCGGCTCGAGTTCCAAACACCCAAACTCCGAAAGCCCGCGCTCGTATTCCCAGGCCGCCGAAGAATCTCGGCTATCTCTCTTTTCCTTCAGGATGCTATGCACATCGAGTACGCACGCGACGGCAAAAGTCCCTATCCCAACAAAGTTAACTCTAACGACGAACTCGGAAAGAAACCTTCCTCTTGAGCCCCTTGAAGCAATTGCCGCCCTAGCGACTGCATCCGCCATGTCGACGGAGGAAAACACGCCCGTTGAAATCGTTGACATGCGAGCTATAGCCCTGTTCCTAAACGGAAGCACAGCCATTGGGTCTATCTTCTCTAGCTCAACAAACCCTTTAATCTTTAGTCTCTTAATCTCGATGGTAAACCTGCGAATAAAATAGAACGACCGAATAAAGCACTGATTGAGCATGACAGGGATTGATTGCCTACCGAGCTCATGGACAATGCCTAACTCTAGACGGAAATCAAATCTAACCGGAACAATCTTTCCATTCTCATTGCGCTTCGCAAAAAGCGTTCCGTTAAACAGCTTAGAAATAAGCTCTCTAAAGAAAAGATCGCCCTCCTTTGCCCGGATGGGCGCTGGCCGTGCATCTTTGAATATAGGAAGAGCTGAAAAAGCTTTGACAAGCGATAGAATTGGCCCAGGGACGCCCGTTCCACTTCCGGGATTGCATCTTGAACCGGCAACATCGCTCGCAATATGCATGACCCACAGCACGGTTCCCATCACTATTTTCTCGGAAAAGCTTTCCCCTAAGTATTTCAAGTGGGATTTTGGGACACGCACCACAATTAGATTCCCCGCGGTATCCGTCCCTATGACCTTTCCAGTGAACTGCGTGAAAATCGAACAGATAAGGCCCCCAAGGCTAAAATGGTGCGAGAAGTCCCTGAGATGGTGTTGGTAGCCGCCTCCAAAATCAGCCGTATTCCCATCTGCCGCGAATCCAAAACTGTCCTCTAGGTGCTTGATTGCCCCAGCGAGAGTCCCACCCTCGTAGCCAGACAATTTGGCCATCGCCAGAACAAACTCATTGGTCTTTCCTGCTCCCCATTGGCTGGCACGCTCAATGGAAAACTCTCCAACAAAGAACGAGTCAATCAGCCCCGTCATAACCCCACTTGCTGCCGCAACGACACAATCAATTTTGTCCGCTTTGCTGAGCTTAGGCTCCAAACGAGTCTCTCCGTCAAGGAGTTCTTCCTTCTCCGAGGCAGAAGATCCTACTTCGTCATCAGGAGATGGAAGAAACTTCGTCCCAGGAAACTCAACGCTGAAAGTATAGCCAGGACACTCCTGGAGAGCGATTGATCCCTGAACCATGCAATACCCCCATATACCGATCTCCAATACCAGTCTAGCATTACCCCAATCTTATCGGGCCTGCATTGCGGCCAGCAACAGCTCATCCTGCCATTAAGCCGTAAACACATCCAACACTCTGATTAGATGGGCTTTTGCAACGAAAACGAAAATCCCATTGACAGATGGCGCCGGGCGGTTTGAAATGGCGAGCGGTGGGCTATCATTTTCCCATCGAGAAGCTCAAAGGAGTTCGCCATGACCACTTACGGAATCCGCGACGTTATCGGCCCCTTCATGGTGGGCCCGTCCAGTTCGCACACGGCCGGTGCCCTGCGCATCGCGCTCATGACCCGTCGCCTTTTGGGCGCCGAGCCGGTGGAAGCGGTGTTCAAACTGTACGGCAGCTTCGCCCACACCTACCACGGCCACGGCACCGACCGCGCCCTGGTGGCGGGGCTTTTGGGGCTGGCCCCCGACGACTTGCGGGTGCGCGACTCGTTCCAACTGGCGAAGGAGGCGGGGCTGGCCTTCTCCTTCCACCCCGACGACAAAACCCAAACGCCCCACCCCAACACGGTGGACATCCGCGTGAAGGACGCCTCCGGCGCCGTCACCGAAATCCGCGGCGAATCCATCGGCGGCGGCGCGGCGCAGATCACCGCCATCAACGGCGTGGACGTGCTGCTCACCGGCCAGTACCACTCGCTGGTGGTGAAGCAGAAGGACGTGCGCGGCGTGCTGGCCTTCATCGCCGCCTGCGTTGCGGAGATGGAAGTGAACATCGCCACCACCAAGCTGTTCCGCGAGCGCAAGGGCGACGTGGCCTACACGGTGATGGAAACCGACGACCCCATCCCGCCCGCCATCGGGCAGATGCTGGCCGCCAACCCGAAGATCCTGCAGGTGCGCATCGTGCCCAGCGACCGCTCGGCCGAAAGCGCGGCCCCCATCAGCGAACAGGAAGCGCTGGAAGAAGGGCTTGCCCCCACCGGCTTCGGGGCCGATCTTTCCGCCGAAGAGGCCAGCTTGCTGTTCGAAGCAGTGGACTTCAAAAACGGCGCCCAGCTGCTGTCCTTCGCCGAAAAAGAGCATCTGGCCCTGTCTGACGCCATCTGCCGCCGCGAGCGCTGCCTGCTGGCGTCGCTGGGCATTGCCGTGGACGACACCCACCGCTACCTGGGCGAAGCGCTGCAGGTGATGAAGGCGTCGGCCACTGGCCCCCTCACCGACCCCAAAAAATCCATGGGCGGCCTCATTGGCGGCGAGGCCCAAAAGCTGTGGCAGCAGATGCAGAAAGGCGACGGGTTCGGCGACAGCCTGCAAACCCGCGCGGTGATGTACGCCCAAGCGGTGCTGGAAACCAACGCCTCCATGGGCCGCATCGTTGCCGCACCCACTGCCGGGTCGGCCGGCGTGGTGCCGGCGGTGCTGATGGCGCTGCAAGACGTGTACCACTTCACCGACGAGCAACTGGCCCGCGGCCTGGCCAACGCTGGCGCCATCGGCATGCTGATCATGGAGAACGCCAGCGTGTCCGGCGCCGAGGGCGGCTGCCAAGCGGAAGTGGGCAGTGCCAGCGCCATGGCGGCCAGCGCCGCGGTGGAGCTAATGGGCGGCACCCCGGCCCAGTGCCTGGAGGCGGCCGCCATCGCCATCGCCGGACTGTTGGGGCTGGTGTGCGACCCCATCGGCGGCCTGGTGGAGGCCCCGTGCCAGAAGCGCAACGCCACCGGCGCCGCCAATGCCCTGGCCGCGGCCCAGTTGGCGCTGGCCGGCATCGACAGCTACGTGGGGTTCGACGAAACGGTGACCGCCATGTACGCGGTGGGCCGCAGCCTGCCCTTCGAGCTGCGGGAAAGCGCCTTGGGCGGCCTGGCCGCCACCCCCACCGCCTGCCAACTGTGTGGCGCCTGCGCCCCCGGCGCCCAGCCCTGCAACTAGGGGCCCCCGTGGCCCAGGCAGAGATAGAATATCTGCCCTACGAAGACCCGCGCGTGCCAAAAGTGAACGGCCCCCGACACATCACAGGTCCACGCCAGCAGCCGAGGGTTTCCCAGGTGCCCCAGATTGGCCCGAAGGCCGGCCGAGCGCACTCCCGTGCGCGAGGGTAAGGCCTGAGCGCCAAGATGGGGTGCATGGGGAAGCCTCGGCGGAACTACCCTACCTTCACTATGGGGGCATAGTCTTTCAGCAGCTTTTTGGTTTGGCCTGATTTGGCGAACTTGATGTGCAGGGTGTCGCCGTCCACCTTCACCACGCGGCCGCGGCCGAAGGTTTTGTGGTCCACCGTATCGCCCACGGCGAAGGTGGCGCCGGCACCGGATTTCTTCCGGGAGGCCGCCGAACTCAATCCGCCCAATCCGCTGGCGCCGAACGCGCGCCCGCCGTCGCTGCCGCCGCGGGTCATCTCGTTGAAGGAGCGGCCCGTGCCCGAACCGAACGAGCCACGGCCGGAATAACCGCTGCGCCCTGCCCGATCGCGGTCGCCGCGGCCGGCCGACCCGGACGCGCTGGAGCGGCCGAACACGCGCCCCTCCCCCGCCTCGGTGCCGCTGCCGGCAATGCCGCGACGGCTGCCGCGCTTCTCCCAACCGGTACCGGAAAAACCCGAAGACCCCAAACCGGACGTCTGGCGCAGCTCGGCCGGAATCTCCTGCAGAAACCGCGATGTGGGGTTGGCGGACGTCTGGCCGAAAATCTGCCGCTGCTGGGCGCAGGTGAGGTACAGGCACTTGCGAGCCCGGGTGATGGCCACGTAGGCCAGCCGCCGCTCTTCCTCCACCGCCACCGGGTCGCGCATGGAATTCACGTGCGGGAACAGGCTCTCTTCCATGCCGGCCACCCACACGCAATCGAACTCCAGGCCCTTGGCGGCGTGCACCGTCATCAGCGTCACCGCGTGGCCGTCGTCGGTCATGGTGTCCAAATCGGTGCGCAACCGCACCCATTCGATGAAGTCCGCCAGCGAATTGCCCCGCAGCACCCGCACCGGCTGGTCATCGGCCGCCAAATCGGCAACTCCAGCAAACAGCCCCTCGCCCGCAGCTGCGCCAGCAGCCGCCTCGGCCGCCACCGCTTCTCCCGGCACGGCCGCTACCTGGGCGCCCTCTCCCACAGCCGGCGCCGCATACAGGGCATCGTCGTCCTCGTGGGTTTCCTGGAACTCCTGCACCACGCCCATGAACTCCTGGATGTTCTCCACCCGGCTCTTGGCCTCGTCGGTGCCCTCCGCCAGCAGCGCCTCCACCAGCCCGGCCCGGTCTACAATCGTCGAAATCACCTGGCGCAAATCACCGCTCCAGGTGCCCGCCTCCTTGACCAGGGAAACGAAGGCCGCCAGGGCGTTGCGGGTGGCGGACCGCAGGTCGTCCTCGGTAACCGCCTGCTCACAGGCCTCCAGAAACGTGATGCCGAAGGCGCGCTGCAGCCCTTCGATGCGCTCCACCGTGGTTTTGCCGATGCCCCGCTTGGGCACGTTGATCACCCGCTTGGCGGCCAAATCGTCGGCGGGGTTCACCGCCAGCGTGAGATAGGCCATCACGTCGCGGATCTCGGCGCGGTCGAAAAAGCGCGTGCCCCCCACGATGCGGTAGGGCACGCCGGCCCGCAGCAACATGTCTTCCAGCATACGGGACTGGGCGTTGGTGCGGTAGAACAGCGCCATGTCGTCGTAGGACTGGCCGCGACCGTGGCGCTTCTCAATCTCGCCGGCAATCCAGCGCCCCTCGTCCCGCTCGTCGGTGGCCAGGTACACCTGAATCTTCTCACCGTCGCCGGCAGTGGTGAACAGCCGCTTCTCCTTGCGCTTCGAGTTATTGGCTATCACCGCGTTGGCAGCGGCCAAAATGTTGCCCACGCTGCGGTAATTCTGCTCCAACTTCACCACGTTGGCATTGGGGAAATCCTGCTCGAAATTCAAGATGTTGGTGATGTCGGCGCCGCGCCACGAGTAAATGGACTGGTCGTCGTCGCCCACCACCATGATGTTCTTCTCGGGCCCCACCAGCATCATGGTGATGGCGTACTGGGCGTGGTTGGTGTCCTGGTACTCGTCCACCATGATGTAGCGGAAGCGCTGCTGATAGGCCTCCCGCACGTCTTCGTGATGCTTCAACAGCAGGTAGGCGTACAGCAGCAAATCGTCGAAGTCGAAGGCGTTGGCCGCGCGCAGCCGCTCCTGCAGCCGCGTGTACACCCGCGCGGCCACCTTCCCCACCGGATCGGTTGCCGCCTTCGCGAACTCGCCAGGCACCAACAGCTTGTTCTTGCCGTCGGAGATGCGGTTCATGATGTTATTCAGCGGAAACACCTTGGGGTTGATGTCCAGCTCGGCCATCACTTCCTTATACAGCCGCTTCATGTCGTCGGTGTCGTATATGGTGAAGCTGTTGGTGAACCCCAGCCGGTCGGCATCTTGGCGCAGGATGCGCACGCACATGCTGTGGAAGGTGGACACCCACATGCCGCGGGCCCGCTGCCCCACCAAGCGACCCAAACGTTCGCGCATCTCGGCGGCCGCCTTGTTGGTGAAGGTGATGGCCAGAATCTGCCACGGCCATACGCCCTCGTCCTCCAGCAAATGGGCGATGCGGTAGGTGAGCACACGGGTTTTGCCCGACCCGGCACCGGCCAGCACCAAAAGCGGCCCTTGGGTGGTGAGCACCGCCTGCCGTTGCGGCTCGTTCAGCGAATCGATGTCGATGGGCATAAAACCTCCTGAGGCGAACAAAACACGCGCCGAGGCGCGGAGAAGTCAACGGTTCGCTATTGTATCGCAGCCCACAACGCCGCGGCTCCAAGCCTCGGCAAAGAAACGAAACCTACGCGGGGCGCCGCGCGCCCTTCGCGCATCCGCCGAAACGGGCGAAGCCTGGCCTTCACGAATCCCCCAAAGCAAGCGAGAAGCCCCCTGGCATGGGCCAAGGGGCTTCGCAGCACCAAGCAGTTCCGATGTTCGACAGAACATCGGAATAATTTTACGCGATGGTTTTGCCGAACACCGCGGCGATGTCGCGCAGCTGGGCCACCAGCACCTCGAACTGGGCGGGGGTGAGCTGCTGCGGGCCGTCGGAGAGGGCCTTGGCCGGCTGCGGGTGCACCTCGATCATGATGGAGTCGGCGCCGGCGGCGATGGCGGCGTAGGCCAGCGACGGCACCAGGTCGCGCTGCCCGGCCGGATGCGACACGTCGATGCACACCGGGAACAGCGACTGCTTGTGAATCACCGGCACGGCGGCGATGTCCAGCGTGAAGCGGGTGGCGGTTTCAAACGTGCGGATGCCGCGCTCGCACAGCACCACGTTGTTGTTGCCGCAGGCGGTGATGTAGTCGGTAGCAGCCAGCCATTCGGCGATGGTGCCGGCGAACCCGCGCTTGTACAGCACCATCTGGTGGCTGTCGGCGGTAACCTGGCCGATCTTCTTCAGCAGGCTGAAGTTCTGGAAGTTGCGGGCGCCCACCTGCAGGCCGTCCACGTAATCGGCCACCATCTGGCAATGGGCGGAGTCCATCACCTCGGTGAGGGTTTTCAGCCCGTACTTCTGGCCGGCGTCGTGCATGATCCTCAGCGCCTCTTCCCCCAGGCCCTGGAAGGAGTGGGGGTTGGTGCGGGGCTTGAAGGCGCCGCCGCGGATCCAGGTGAGGCCCAAATCGTGAATGCACGAGGCCACTTCGTCGAACTGCTCCACCGACTCCACCGAGCAGGGACCGGCGTAGATGGTGATGGTATCGTCGCGGGTGCCCAAATCGGGGATGCCCGGGATAACGGTTTCGTTCACGCTCATAGGGCCGGCGTCTCCTTCATAACCTTGAGAATGGTGGTGTAAATCTCGCGCAGGTACTCGTTGTACAGCGGCCCGTCGTTGTAGGAGGCAATGCGGTCCATGATCTCTTCCTCGCGGCGCGCGTCGTAGAGCCCCATGTGGGCGCCCGGCTTCAGGCCGCGAATCACCAGCGCATGGCCGGCGCGCTTGTTCAGCAGCTCCACCAGCTGGCGATCGATGGCGTCGATCTGCTCGCGATGCTTCTGAATTTCCTCAAGATTCGCGTTCTCTTCAGACATTGAATGTCCTTTCCCGTGATGCTTTAACGAGAGAAACGCCCGCAAAGGCGCGGGCGGCTGACTCGTGTGGGCACATGATAGCAAAACGGGGCGCAACCCAGCGTTACAGCCCCGTAAAATGCAATCAGGAACAGTGGCGGCGCAGCGCGAAGCCGGCGGCCTACTTGGCCGGCGCGCTCACCAGCCGGTGCAGTTCGCCGGAAACGTAGAGGTTCACCACGCCGTTCACGATGAGCACCACCCCCAGCACCATCACGAAAGCCGAAGTGGCGCCGAAGGGATTGGCGATGATGAGGATGCCGCCCAGGGCCACCAGCGCGCTGGGCACCACGCCAGCCACCCAGTGGTAGCCCCCCAGTTGCCGCAGGTCAAGCGCCCGCACCAGGCTTACCACGCCGCACAGCGCCAGCGCCGCCCCCAGCACAATGGCCCCCACCGAGGCGATGGGTTCGGGGAAGATGAACACCACCAGCGCCAAAATAAGGTAGAAGATGCCCACCGTGAGCACGCTGCCGTTGCGGTAGCGGTCGCTCTTGTCGCGGAAGTAGCTGAACAGACTGGCGATGCCGGAAATGGCCAGCCCTGCTGCCAGCAGGTAAATGACGGTTACAATGGTGGCACCGGGCCACACCAGCAGAAGCAGGCCGAACAGAAGCGATACCACCGCTTGGGCCAGCATATTGGAACGAAGCGTGTTCATCAGGTTTCCCATGACGTCCTCCTCGGGGCATTCGTGGCCGACACCCACGCCGGCCGGTGAAACTTTTCGCCGATGATAAAAGGACAGGCCCCGAAAAGGGCACACAGGGACAATCCGAAACCGTGCAGTAAGCGAACTGCTGCGTTTGGGCGGGCGCTACAGCACCCCAACCGCCTTGGCGCCGAAGTAAGCCAGCACCACCACGCCCACCACGATGCGATACACGCCGAACGCGGTAAAGTCGTTCTTCTTGATGTAGCCCATCAGGAACTTGATGGACACCACCGACACCACGAACGCCGTGATGATGCCGGTCGCCAACACCGCCACCTCCACGCCGGTCATGGCAAGCCCCAGCTCGGCGATGTACTTCACCGTTTTCAGCAGGCCCCAACCGAACATCACGGGAATGGCCAGGAAGAAGGTGAACTCAGCCGCCGCGGTACGGGAGCAGCCGCACAGCATGCCGCCGATGATGGTGGAGCCGGAACGGCTGGTGCCGGGAATGATGGCCAGCATTTGGAAGCAGCCTATCTTGAGCGCCGTCTTCCAATCGATGTCGTCCACCGTCTGCACCTTGAACAGGGCCCTCTCGGCGTCGTCGCCGTCGAAGCCGGGACGGGGCTCCTCATGGCCCAGCGCGGTTTCCCGCAGCTGAGTTTTGGGCAGGCGCCCCGAAATGGAGGGATCGTTGTAATAAGAGGCAGTGTTGCGCACCAGGCGGCTACTTTGCGCCGCAGCCGGCTGAACCTCAGGGCGCGCATGGCGGCCGCGGGGGCGCTGGGCGCGACCGCTGCGGGCATTGCGGCCGGCCAGGTAGGCGGCCTCCCGCTTGCGGTTGTGGTGCTCCAGCACGATGAACACAACGCCGTACACGATAAGGGCGATGGCCACCGTCCAGGCGTTGTAGAAGTGTTCGTTGAAGAAGTCGTCCAGCGTGAAACCGATGATGGCAGCGGGAATGCAGCCGATTACCACCATGCCCCACAAGCGCCAGGTGCTGCGCTTCTGAGCCGGCGTCTTGCGCGGCGAAAAGGGGTTCAGCTTGTGGAAGTACAAAATGAGCACCGCGCAGATGGCGCCGATTTGAATGACCACCAAAAACAGCTCCAGGAACTCCGGGCTCACCGCCAGCTTGATGAACTCGTCCACCAAAATCATGTGGCCGGTGGAAGAAACGGGCAGCCACTCGGTGACGCCCTCCACAATGCCGATGACCAGTGCCTTCAGGATTTCCGTGATCATGTTTCGCCGCTTCCTAAAATAATCGAACCCGCCGCTGATAAGCGGAAATGAACCCTATCGCCCCGCGCGGGGGCAAATCGGCAACAAATGGTACCAGAAGCCGGCGGGGCCATCCTATACTTTCAGAAATGCATCATTTATGTGAAGCGGAAGGAATGCCCGTGGACGCCCTCTACGACATGCACTGCCATCTGGGGTTCGCCGCCAACAGCGCACAGGCGGGCGCCATCGCGGCCGCAGCGCACATCGGGGCCCTTTCCTGCACGGTGACGCCGGAGGAGTTCGCGGCGCGGGGGGCGGCTGGTGGCGTGGGGGGCGGAGGTGCCGACGGCGGTGCCGGACGGTGCAGCGGCTCCCCCGTCACGTGGGCCCTGGGGCTGCACCCCTGGTACGTGGCGGAGAACTGGCGCCCCCAAGTGGAGGCCTTCGAAGCCTTGATGCCACAGGTCAGCGCCTTCGGGGAGGTGGGGCTGGACTTCTCCGCCCGTCACCAGGGCAGCGCCGATGCGCAAATGGCCGCCTTCCATCACCTGCTGCAGGCCATCGTCGCCCGAGCGCGGCAATCGGCAACCCCTCCCCTGTTGTCGCTGCACGCGGTGCGCTCGGCCGACGCCGTGCTGGAAGCGCTGCGGAAAACCGGCGCCCTTGAAAACTGCCGGGTGGTGCTGCACTGGTTTTCCGGTTCCGGGGAAGAGCTGGCGGCGGCGCGGCAGGCCGGCTGCTACTTCTCGGTAGGCCCCCACATGCTGGCCAGCCGCCGGGGACGCGCCTACGGGGCGCAAATCCCCCTGTCAAAGCTGCTGCTGGAAACCGATGAACCGCCGCAGGGAGCCGTGCTGGACGGCGCCGCCTGGCGCTCGCAGCTGGAGGGAGCGCTGGAGCAGCTGGCCACCCTTCGCCGCACCGACGCCGCAGAATTGGGGGCCACCGTCGCCGCCACCAGCCGCCAACTGCTGGGGCTGGGCCGCTAGCCCGCGCAGAGCGGGCGGCGGCCTCGCCCGGCCCACCGCTCACAGCCGACCCGCACCCCGCGCGCCACAAAGGCTTTTTTTGCGATGAGTTGCGGGCGGCTGCGGGCGAATGGGCAATTCGCTGGTACCATTTACCCGTTTGAATCCGGCGCCCCTCGCGGCGCCGCCCCCGCCACGGCCCTGGAACCCGATCGCCGGCGGGGCATCCCTTCGCTATTAAAAGGAGTTGCGCAATGGAACCTATCCGCATTGGCATTTTGGGATACGGCAATTTGGGGCGGGGCGTCGAGCTGGCCTGCGCCGCCAACGAGGACATGCAACTGATGGCGGTGTTCACCCGCCGCAATCCTGAGTCGCTGACGCTGCTCACTCCCGGCGCCGCCGTGGTGGCCGCTGCCGAGCTGGAGCAATGGACGGACAAGGTGGACGTGCTGGTGCTCGCCGGCGGCAGCGCCACCGACCTGCCCCAGCAAACGCCGGAAGCGGTGCGTCTGTTCAACGTGGTGGACTCCTTCGATACCCACGCCAACATCCCGCAGCACTTCGCCGCCGTGGACGCCGCCGCCAAGGAAACTGGCCACATCGGCGTCATTTCGGTGGGCTGGGACCCGGGTATGTTCTCAGTGGCGCGCCTGTACGCCAACGCCATCTTGCCCGGCGGCGCCGACTACACCTTCTGGGGCCGCGGCGTTTCCCAAGGTCACAGCGACGCCATCCGCCGCATCCCTGGCGTGGCGGACGCTCGCCAGTACACCGTACCGGTGCCCGCGGCGCTTGAAGCGGTGCGCGCCGGCAAGAACCCGCAGCTGACCACCCGTGAAAAGCACACCCGCGAGTGCTATGTGGTGGCGAAAGAGGGCGCCGACACCGACGCCATCCGCGAGGCCATCGTCACCATGCCCAACTACTTCGCCGACTACGACACCACCGTCACCTTCATAAGCCAGGAAGAGCTGAACCGCGACCATGCCGGCATTCCCCATGGCGGCTCGGTCATCCGCACCGGCACCACCGGGCAAAACGGCGAGAACACCCATGTGATCGAATACTCGCTGAAGCTGGATTCCAATCCCGAGTTCACCGGCAGCGTGCTGGTGGCCATGGCCCGCGCCGCCAAGCGCCTGGCCGACGCCGGAGAGACCGGCTGCCGCACCATCTTCGACATCGCGCCGGCGTTGCTGGCCCCCCAAACCCCCGATTACCTCCGCGCCCATATGCTGTAAGCGCTCAGTGCCGGGCCGGGTTCCACCCCGGCCCAAAGGCGCGGCCAATACGCCATTGCGGCATTAGGCAGAGATAGAATCTCTGCCCTACGAAAACCGCGCGATGCACCTTCGTATCATTTCAGGTCCACGCCAGCAGCCGAGAGTTTCCGCGGCGCCGCAGCCCCCCGCTTCAGTTTCACACCCCCGCTTCAGGTCCACGCCAGCAGCCGAGGGTTTCTGCGGTGCCTCAGATTGCCGGTGAAGGGCAAGATGGGGTGCCACAGGAAGCCTCGGCAGACGAGGGCTTCCGCGGTTCGCCAGAACCGCGGAACATTACCACCCGCGGTCCACGTATGGCAGCACTATGGTGAACACGGTGCGGCCGGATTCGCTGGCGGCGGTAATGGTGCCGCCGTGGGCCACCACAATCTCGCGAGTAATGGCCAGCCCCAGCCCCGTGCCGCCGGAATCGGACGAACGAGCGCTGTCTTCACGGTAGAACTTCTCGAACACCGTCTTCAGGTGCTCCGGGGAAATCTCGCGGCCGTAATTGGTGACGGCGATCACCGTGGCGTTGTCCTCCCCCTGGACGGCCTCCAGCGTGATGGGCGTGCCCTCCTCGGCGTGGGCCACCGCGTTGCGCATGATGTTGCCGATGGCGCGGGCCAGCTTGTCCGGGTCGATGAAAAACTGCATCTCGCTGCCGGCCACCACGCGAATCTCCAGGTGGCGTGACTGGGCTTCAGGGAAAAAGCTCTCCGCCACCTGCTGGCAGAAGAAGCGCACGTTCACCATTTCCCGCTCGATGGGAATGGCAGAAAGGTTGTAGCGGGTAATCTCGAAGAACTCGTTGATGAGGTCTTCCAGCCGCACCGCCTTCGCGTAGGCGATGTCGGCGTACTTTTGCTGCACCGAACGGGGCAGCTCGCGCCCCTCCCGCAGCAGGTCCAGATACCCCAGCACCGAGGTGAGCGGCGTGCGGATGTCGTGGGCCAGATAGGCCACCAGTTCGTTTTTGCGGGTTTCGGCCGCCTGGGCCGCCCGCTCGTCCGCCAGCGATTGGGCCCGGATAACCGCCAGCTCGTTCTGCACGATGGACAAATCATCCGGCAGCTCTATCTTCGCCTGGCGGTTGGAAAGCAGCCCCGCCACCGCTTCGGAGAGGTCGTCGAAGTAGCGCATTGACTTATTCAGCGACAGCCAAATGATCACGAACCAGCCCACTACCAGCACCAACAGCAACAGCGGTATGCGCAGGCTGCGGATGAAGGAGTAAATGGAGATGTCGCGGATCTGCACCTGGCCCGCGCTATCGGTGAGCACCTGGTACACCGGATCGGGGGTGACCAACGAAAGCGACAGCTGCTGCGCCTGCTGCTGCGGATCTTGCTCGCGCCACACGTCCAGCGCCTGCTGTTGGGACTCGCGGTAGAGCCCCTCCAGCATGGTGGCCGCCTCCGATTCGCTCAACTCCGCCATGCGGGCGCAGCCGTACACAGTGCGGGCCAGCACGTCGTCCTCGGTGTGCAGCCGGTTCTTCACCGCGCGGAAATAGTTTTCCCGCGCCTGCTGCTCCTGGGCCTCTTCCCAGGTGAGAAGCGTGTTGTCGGCAGACGGGGCGCCCTCGGCGTCGTTTTCCCCTTCGCCCTCAACGAAAACGGAAACGTCCCCGGCCCCTTCGGTCGGACCGTCCGCCTTCTGGGAAGTGTCCGCCGACGCAGACTCCTTGCCCAACTCCCTCATCTCCTCGATGGCCGCCAGCTCCTCGTCGTACTCTTCGCCGGAAAAGGGAATGGCCAGCGGGTCGAGGCTGGAATCAGCGTAGGCCAGCGCCACCGAAGTGTCCATGAGGCCGTTTTCCCGCAGCACGTGCTGCAGCTGGGCATCAGAGTTCAGCGACACCCAGCGGGAGGTGTTATCGGCCACGAAATTGGCCACACTGTCGCGCAAAAACAAGGTGAATCCCACGGCCGCCAGTGCCACTACCAAAGTAAACACGCCGATGCGCACGAAGGCGGAGCGCACCACCTTGCGCCGCAGGATTTTCGCCTGGTCGCTCCTAAGCGCCACGAGTGCCCCCGCGCCGGCCCAGCAGCGGCAGGCGGCCAGTGCCCTTACCCGCGCCGCGCTTGGGGTGGACCGCCGGCTGCTCGGCGGGAGTCGCGGGCAACTCCGGCATCTCAGGGCCCACTGGCTCCATATCGCCGGTACGGCCATCGCCGCCGTGGCTGGCCTTCAGGCGATAGCCAACGCCCCAAGCGGTTTCGATGAACTGGGTGGAGGAATCGATGGCAGCCAGCTTTTTGCGCAGATGGCGGATGTGCACCATGATGGTGTTGCTGGCGGCGTCGTCGAAGGGCTCTTCCCACGCGCCCTCAAACAGGTCCTTCGCGGAAACTGGACGCCCCGCCTGCTGCGCCAGCAGCGTGAGGATAGCGAACTCCTTGGGGGTGAGTTTCATTTTCTGACCGTGCAGCGATGCGCTATGGGCGGCCACGTCCACTTCCAGCGGCCCCACGGCAATCAGCGAATCGTTCGGCGCCGGCACAGCGGCGGCGCGGCGCAATCGGGCCCGCACCCGGGCCACCAGCTCGCGGGGACGAAAGGGCTTAGTCACGTAATCATCGGCCCCCAGGGTGAAGCCCACCACTTGGTCGGCTTCTTCGTCCTTCGCCGACAGAAAGATGATGGGGATGTCGCGCATCTTTCTCATGCGGACGCAGAGCTCGAAGCCATCCATACCCGGCATCATGATGTCGAGAATGGCCAAATCAAACGGCTCCTTTTCCAATGCTTCCAGCGCCTGTACGCCGCTGTAGCAGGCTCGCGCCTGCATCCCCTCGCGTAGCAGAAGGCTTACCACCAAATCGGCAATGGCACGCTCATCGTCTACGACCAATATGCGTTCGTTCTCAATCATGGGATTCATTGTAGCGAACTTGAGGGCCGGCGTGCGCGCTCGTTGGCAGTTTTCCCACCCGTTTAGAAAACCTTAAGCGACAGCGCTCTTTCCTGCGAAAAACACTACCGCAGCAACAGGAACACCATCACAGCCACCAACGCCAATGCCACTACCGTAAGCGCCACCACTAGCCCACGGGGCGCAACGCCGCGACCATAATTTTGACCGCCGCTCATCACACCACCGGAAAAGCCGATGTTCGACGGCGGCCGCGGCGCGATGCGGCGGGCGGCACCGGCATCGGGCACGGCGTCGAAGCCCTGGCCAGCACGGGAATGCCAGCTGGTGTGACTCATGGAGTCTAGTTCGGCGGCATGGCGGTCGCGCACGTCTTTGGTGGTAGAACTGATCTCATGAGTTTCGTTGAACGTGCGGGAGTCGATGCTGCCGCGGGCGTCTATCACCTCGCGACTGCCACCGCTGCGACGCGCGTGGGCGCCCCGGTGCGCAGGGCGCTCTTGAGCAAGGGGGCTGCCGAGGGAGCCGGAAGCGGAGGGAACGGACCGGGCCGTGCGACGAGGAGCCGGGGTTTCGCCCGGTGCCGCATCGCTGAAGCGCTGGTGGTTTTCTCCGTAAGCCATATCTGCTGCTTGCCCCTTGCCGCCATGTTGTCGGTAAACGCAATTATGCCACAAGGCCCGTTGAAACAAACCCCCGTTCAGGGGATTTCCAAACGGGCCCTCGGCGCTTTAGTACATAATAGCGAAGCGGAACCGTCGAAGCGGCGCCCTTCCGCGACCGCACCCCCACCTCGCCGAAAGGAACCACCATGTTCGTCACCTGCCTCGACCTTGAAGGAGTCCTCGTTCCGGAAATTTGGATCGAGTTCTCGAAAGCGGTGGACATTCCGCAATTGGCTCGCACTACCCGCGACGAGCCCGACTACGACAAGCTGATGCAATCTCGTCTGGACATCCTGAAGGAGCACGGACTGGGCATCGCCGAAATCCAGGAGGTCATCGCCACGCTGGAGCCTATGCCAGGCGCCCGCGAATTCCTGGACAAGGTGCGCGACCTGGGGCAACTGATCATTATCTCCGACACCTTCTCGCAGTTCGCCAAGCCGCTGATGGAGAAGCTGGGCATGCCCACCATCTTCTGCAACGAACTGACGGTGGGCGAAGACGGCACCATCACCGGCTGGCACATGCGCTGCACGCCGTCAAAGCTGACCACCGTGCGGGCGCTGCAGAGCTGCGGGTTCGAGACCATCGCCGCCGGCGACTCCTTCAACGACCTGCAGATGATTCAAAACAGCAAAGCAGGCTTCTTCTTCCGCACCACCGACCAGCTGAAGGCCGACTACCCCGCCATCCCGGCGCTGGAAACCTACGACGAGCTGTACGAGGCCATCGCTTCCGCGGCGGCCTGCTGCTAGTCTTCGCGCACCAGCAGCAGGTACTGGTTCAGGGCGCCGGTGCGACCGTCGGCAAAAAAACTTGCCGTAAGGCACGCGCGGCTTTTTACAGAGGCAACCAGCGCACGAGCTTCTTCATCGGAAAAACTGTGACAGTAGCGAAACAGCGGCGCGGCAGCGTCTGCGCCCTGACTGGCGGCGCCAGCGACATCTGGGTCTTGCGCGGCTTGGCCGTCACCTCCCCATCCCAGCAGGTAGTCCCCCGGCTCCAGGCCGCCCGCTCCCGCCAGCACCGGCACTGCGGCCAGGGCCGTTTCGGTGGAACGAAGGGCCTTCTCCCGCAGCGGGCCGTGGTCGGCGAAGCGCCAAAGCGACAGCGCCACCGTGCCCCCCGGCTGCGCTAAATCCAACAACTGCCCCAGGAAACGGGCCCGGTTCTCGGCGCCGGGGATGTGGTGCAGAAAGCCGAAGCTGGCCACCAGCTGGCAAGCGCCCCTGTCGGCCTCGACCCACCAGGGGCCGCGCTCTTCCCCCAACAGCGGCGCCAGCACGTCGGCCCAGTGCAAAGCGGCGCCCTCCGGCATGTTCGCCGCTGCTTCCCGCAGCAGGGCCTCGTTGCCGTCCCACCCCGTGTATCGCAGGGGCGATTGGGGGAACTTCTGCCGCAAGAACTTCCCGAACCGGCCGTTGCCGCAGGCCACATCGGCCACGGCCACCGGACACCCCATCCGGGCCGCCTCTTCGAACAGCGGCTGTACCTGCGCCGCCAACTGCCGCCAACCGGCCCACGAGCCTTGGCGGGTGGCAGAAAAGTCGGCGGCCCGCGCCGCGTAGAAATCGGCGGTCATACGGGCCAGCAAGCGGGCTGTTTCTCCATTCATCATGGGGCTATTCTACCAATTCGCCCTTCCGGGATGGGCCGGAAGCCGTTTGCTCTAAAATTGGCCCCGCAGAAAGGAGCGCGCCATAACCGCCACCGCCGACAACCCCCAATGGAACCAGCAGCCCCCGGGGCTGGAGGCCGTGCTGGCCGACGTGGCCCAACTGGTGCGCAGCAACCCGCAGGCCACCATGGGCCAGGTGAACGAGGTACTGGGGCGCCACAACCGTGCCGCCGGCACCGCCGAGCGCCGCTTCGCGAAAAAGCACCTGCTGCCGGGCTTTTTAGATTTGGAGAAGCAGCAACCGGGACAGCTGGCCCAGTGGGGCCTGGACGGTGCCGCCCAGAAGCGACTGTTCGCCTTGCTGCGCATGAAGCCGCGGCGCACCGCCTCCGGCGTGGCCACCATAACGGTGCTCACCAAGCCCTGGCCTTGCTCATCAAGCTGCGACTACTGCCCCAACGATATCCGCATGCCCAAAAGCTACCTGGCCGGCGAACCTGCCTGCCAGCGGGCCGAGCGCAATTTTTTCGACCCCTACCTGCAGGTGCACGCGCGGCTGCACACCTTGAACCAGATGGGACACCCCACCGACAAGGTGGAGCTCATCGTGCTGGGGGGCACCTGGAGCGACTATCCCCTGCCCTACCAGATTTGGTTCATGGAGCAGCTGTTCAGCGCCCTGAACGACGGCGATAGCGAAGCGGCTGCGGCGAAGGCGGCGGTGAGGCGGGCGGCCTACCGGAAAGCCGGCTTTGCGGAAGGGGCCGATGCGCTGGCGCGCCAGTGCGAAGAGTTGCAGGCGCGGGTGAGGCGCGGCGAGGCCACCTACAATCAAGCGGTGCGGGCGCTGTACGGGCTGGACGAGGAAGGCTCTGCGCTCCAGTGCGAGGGGCCGGGGCCGGCGGCGGCTGCTGGCGATGGGCTGGCCCCCGCCGCCACCCATCCCACCTGCAAAAATGCCGGCACCGCGGGTGATGCTCCAGCTTCGGGCGCCCCTTCGTCAAGCGATGCCGTGGCCGACCGCTGGCGCGCGGCAGCTGCCGCCCAAACCGCCACCTGGCAGCAGCTTTTCGCCGCCCAGGCTGCCAACGAAACCGCCGGCAGCCGCTGCGTGGGACTGGTAGTGGAAACGCGCCCCACCCTGGTAAGCGCCGAAACCCTCTCCCAACTGCGCGCCTTCGGTTGCACAAAGGTGCAGATGGGCATCCAAACCTTGAACCCCGTCGTGGCCGCCGCCAACCACCGCATCCAGGACAATAGCGCCATCGCCCGCGCCTTCGCCCTGTTGCGCCACTTCGGATTCAAAATCCACGCCCACTTCATGGCCAACTTGCAAGGAGCCACTCCCGAAACCGATTGCGATGATTTCCGCCAGCTGGTGGAAGACCCGCGCTTTTTGCCCGATGAGGTGAAGCTGTACCCCTGCGTGCTGGTGGCGGGCACTGCGCTGGAGCGGCAGTGGCGGGCGGGGCGCTGGCGCCCCTACCCCGAAGACGAGCTGGTGGGGCTTCTGGCCCAAAACGTGCTGGCGGCGCCCCCCTACCTGCGCATCTCCCGCATGATCCGCGACATTTCCGCCCCCGACATCATGGCCGGCAGCAAGAAAACCAACCTGCGGCAGATGGTGGAAGAGCACATCCGCGAAAGCGGGCGCGCCGGCGAGGTGCAAGAGATTCGCTTCCGGGAAATCGCCGGGCAGGCAATCGACCAGGCCGCACTGACGCTGGAAACCGTGAGCTACCAAGCCACCGGCAGTCGCGAGCATTTTCTGCAGTGGGTAACGAGCGAAGGGAGGATTGCCGGGTTTCTGAGGCTGTCGCTGCCGGAAGCGCCGGCCGGAAGCGACGAGGCGGGCGGCACTGCAACTGATGTCACAGCCGACACCCCGCCCGAAACGAAAGCGGTGGTTCCCGACGCCGCCGATTCGTCCGCAGCGAAAGCGCTGGCTCCCGACGCGGCAGAAAACGGCGAAGTGGGCCGCCTGACCGATGCCGCCAAAAGCAATGGAAGTGCCGATGCCGCTGGCCTGCCCGAGGCGCTGAGGCCCGACGCCGCCATGATTCGGGAAGTGCACGTGTACGGCACCGCCGCTCAGATTCACGGGGAGGGGCAAAACGCCCAGCACACGGGGCTGGGACGGGCGCTCGTGGTCCGCGCCTGCCACATGGCGGCCGATGCCGGGTTTTCCCGTATCAACGTGATAAGCGCTGTGGGCACCCGCGAGTACTACCGCAACCTGGGCTTTTCTGACAACGGCCTCTACCTCACGAAAGACCTCTAGGGCTCGCAACCCAGGCAGAGGTAGAACCTCTGCCCTACGATACCCCCCCAATCGAATCCCTGCCTTCGCCCCAGGGCGGCCGCCGACAGCGCCGCCAACGCGGGGCGGTCCTTCCTCCCCGCTTCGTAGGGCAGAGATTCTATCTCTGCCGCCCTACCGGACAGCCCTCCGCAGGGCAGAAAACCCGCCTCCACCTCCTGGCCGGCTGCCGCTTCGTAGGGCAAAGATTCTATCTCTGCCGTCTGGTTCTTTAGGCGCCGCAGAGCAGCGTGCCCAGCACTTCGACCATGGTGCGCACGTTCAGGGGCTTGGTGATGCGAGCGTCCATGCCCGCCTCCCGCGCCCGCTCATAGGCCTCGGCGAAAGCATCGGCGGTGGCGGCCACAATGGGCACCGTCGCCGCATCCTCCCGCCCCAGCCGGCGAATGGCCCGCGCCGCCTCGTCGCCGTTCATCTTCGGCATGCGCATGTCCATGATGATGGCGTCGTAATGCCCCGGTGCGCTGGCCCGCACCATCTCCACGCCTTCGGCGCCGTCTTCGGCATCTTCCACCACAGCCCCACGCCGCTCCAGCGCATCACGAATAATCTCGCGCGAGAACATGTCATCGTCCACCACCAGCACGCGCCGGCCGCTGAAATCCCAGCCCTGGCCCCCTCCAGCCTGCGCAGCCCGCGGCCGTACAGGAGCAGGCGCCTCTTCTTCTGCCCCCTTCGCCCAGCGCAGCGGCAGCGTTACCATGAACAGCGAGCCCGCGCCCAGCTGGCTTTCCACTTTTATAGAGCCGCCCAGCAAGTCCACCAGGTTTTTGGTGATGGTCATGCCCAGTCCCGTACCGTCGTTGGCGCGACCCCGGTGCGACGCTGCCCGCTCGAAGGGGTCGAACAGCATCTCCAAAAACTCCGGGCTCATTCCGATGCCGCTGTCGCGCACCGTGAACACGTAGGTGCCGTAATCGATGGAGGACTGGGGCGGGGCCGGCTGCTCGCGCATCTCCAGGGCTATCTCGCCGCCGGCCGGGGTGAATTTAAAGGCGTTGCCCACGATGTTCACCAGAATCTGGGTGAGCCGCAGCTTGTCCGCCAGCACCATCGAGCGGTTCAGCCCCTCGACGTTTACCTGGTAGTCCATGTGCTTCTTGGCGGCTTCCCCTTCGAACATTTCGCGGAACTCCTCCGCCAAATCCCGCAGGCCAAACTCCTCTTCGGTCAGCTCCACCTTGCCGCTCTCGATGCGGCTCACGTCCAAAATGTCGTTCACCAGGTTCAGCAAGTGCTCGCTGGACAGCAGTATCTTCTCCAGACAGTCGCGCACCTTGGCGCCGTTATCCAGGCTTTCCAACGCCATGTTGGCAAACCGCTGATAGAGTTCATGGGGGTGCGGAAGTCGTGGGACATGTTGGTGAGGAAGGTGGATTTCGCCTGGCTGGCGTGCTCGGCGGTTTTCAGCGCGCTGCGCAGGGCCAGCTTTTGGCGCAGTTGCTCGGCCACCTCGTTGTTGGTACCGCGGGCCGCCAGCACCACGTGCCCCTCCGCCTTGTCCAGGCTGATGATGCGCAGCTCCAAGTAATGGGGCTCGCCGTCCACCAGCCGCTTGTAGCTCACGGCGAATTCCCCATCGGAGCAGGAGGCCAGCTCCGCCCGAATGGCCGCGGGGCTCAGCTTCGCCCACAGCTCGTCCTTGTCCTCGCTGTCCACGAACTTGTCCAGGTATTGGCCCAGCACCTCCGTATAGCAGCCCAGGTTCTCCACCAGCTGCCGCACCGGCTCGGCAATTTCGCCGCGGGTACGGTAGGGCTCGATGGTGTCGTTGTTCACGTCCACCAAGTACAGCGCGAAGTTCTCCTTGCTCAGGCTTTCCACGATGCGCATGTGGCGCAGGCTGTGCTCCTCGGCCGCTTTGCGCCGGCTGACGTCTTCCAGTATGCCAAAGGAAAACCGGCCCGACTCCCCCACCTTGCCGATGCTCAGCTGCAGCCAGCGGCCGTCTTCCGCCAGACCCTCGTACAGCACACCACCGGCGTCCGGCTCGAAACCGTTGCCCTGCAGGCGCGCTTCCACCTCGGCGGCGCCCGTGGGGCCGAAGATGCGGCACACGAATTCCACCAGAGTCATGTAG
>Ga0073908_1000607_pt1 | contig 58351 bp, 54 predicted proteins | sample MucameincwithD2O_FD_65484 | JGI IMG/M metagenome (GOLD analysis project Ga0073908, IMG submission 65484) | Mouse cecum microbial communities from Vienna, Austria - Mucus amended microcosms incubated with D2O | ecosystem: Host-associated > Mammals > Digestive system > Large intestine > Cecum... | reverse complement strand
CACAAGGCTTTGCAACAGGCAATTGCGATAGGCTATCTGCACTCGAATCCTACGACTGCCTGTGAACTGCCGAAAGCAGAGCGGAAGGACATCAAGCCTCTGGATGATGATGCAATCCGGGCCTTTATGGAAGCTATCCATGGACACCGCTTTGAAGTTCTCTATCTGGTAACGCTGTTCACTGGCTTGCGGCGCGGCGAGGTCTGTGGCTTGACCTGGGACTGTGTAGACCTGGACCGTGGGACCATCTTCATCAATAAGCAGCTTCAACAGGTTCCGGGACACTCTGGGGAATTTTGCCTCACGCCTACGAAGAACGGCAAGGGCCGCATGATTACCCCCGCCGCTTTTGTAGTAGACGCTTTGAAGCGGCATAAGGTCCTCCAGACAGAGGCCCGATTAAAGGCCGGCCCTCTCTGGCAGGAAGAGGGCCTTGTGTTCACGGATGAAGTGGGACACCGGCTTTCTCCGAATACGGTCTATCACAATTACAAGCGGCTGGTGGCCTCTATTGGTCTGCCGGATGCCCGTCTGCACGACCTCCGGCATAGCTACGCCGTGGCCTCGCTCCGGGCCGGGGACGATATTAAGACGGTTCAAAGCAATCTCGGACACCATACCGCCGCCTTTACCCTGGACGTTTATGGGCATGTCACGGAGGAAATGAAGCGGGCCAGTGCTGACCGGATGGAAAAGTTTATTCAAAGCGTTTCCGGGGCTTAAAACGAATAAGGGAAAAAATAAGGGAAACCGTTCGGGGAAAAGGCGTGGAAAAAGCCTAGAACCATTGCGGCTCTAGGCTTTTTCACTGGTCCGAGTGGCGAGACTTGAACTCACGACCCCTTGACCCCCAGTCAAGTGCGCTACCAACTGCGCTACACCCGGATAAATTTTGCTCACTCATGTCAGCTCATATAGATTAGCACACTTCCCCGCAAAAAGCAAGCCCTAATTCAAAAAATTTTCCAAAATTTTTTGAAGCCCGCTCTCGGCCCGCTCTTTCACGCTCCGGCAGCCCGTTCCGGCGGCACTTCCGTCTCCGCGCGGCCTGCCTGCTGCGCACTGGCCGAAGCGCCCGCGCGGGCAGAAAAACCGTTAGCCTCCATCCGGAAAAGACCCGCCGGAATTTTTCCGGCGGGTCCCCTTAAACCTTATCCCAGCCAGCTGAAAAGTCCCTTGGACGGGGGTTCCTCACCCTCCAGCAGGATTCCGGCCGCTTCCAACATCTGGGCCGCGTCGGCCCGGGTCACGGCCTGTTCCATGGACTGGCTTCCAAAACTGCCGGCGGAGAGAACGCTGACCGCCTCCATGTTTCCCACCGCCTGGGCCGCCCAGGAGGGGGCCGCGCTCCGGTCCGCATACCACACGTCCAGGTCCACGTCGCCCAGGTCCAGCACCCGGTCCAAAATGGTGGCCGCCTCATTGAAGGTGACAAACTCGCTGCCCCGGAAGGCCACGCCCTCGGCAGTGGCGCTGCCGCGAATCACCCCGTCCGCCGCGCCGGCGGCGGCGTAGGCCTTGGCCCAGGCGGGGATGCTGGCGTCGTCGCAAAAGCCCGTTATGGTGACGTTCGTCACCTCCCGGCCCGCCGTCTCCAGGGCCATGGCCAGGAACTCGCTCCGGCTTACCGGCTGATCGGGCTGGAAGTAATAGAGGTCCCCGATCTTTCCGCCGGTGAAAACGCCCTTTTCCGCCAGAGTTTGGGCGGCGCGGGCGGCGGGGCTGCCCTCGGTGTCGGAGTAGGTGACGCCGGAGCGGGTTTTGTCAATGGTCACGCTGACCTTGGCGGGAGCCGAGGTATGGCCTTGACTGTCCGTGGCGGTGTAGGTGAAGCGGTCGGAGCCGGTGATGCCTTCGTCCGGCGTGTAGGTGAACCCGCCGCCCTCAATGACCACCGTGCCCTTCCGAGGTTCCTCCGCCAGGGTGAAGGTCATCTCGTCCCCCTCGGGGTCGGAGGCCAGAAACTCCCCCTGAGAGGGGATATCCCGGTAGGTGCGGATTTCCAGGTCCCAGACCTGGGGCGCGCCCTCCGGAGGCGTCTCATCGGCCTTTTTGCCGAACAGCGCCGAGGCGCTGCCGGTCATCAGTACCGCCGCCAGGGCCAGCGCGGCGGCTTTTGTCAGATGGTGTTTCATGGGAAATCATCCTCCTGTATGAATTGGTACAGGAGTAGTGTTTTCCCATTCTTTGAAATTATGCAGCCCGGCGGGCGGGAGGATTCCGCCCGCCGCCACGGCGGTTTCCCGCGCCGGCCCGTCACCGCAGCGGCGACCGCGCCACCCGCCGCATCTCCGGGGAGCGCTTCTTGATGCCGGACACCACGCCCATGGCCATGTACAGCGTGACGACGGAGGACCCGCCGTAACTGAAAAAGGGCAGGGTGATGCCGATGGTGGGCATGACGAACAGGCACATGCCGATGTTGATGACGGTCTGGAAGATCAAGATGGACGCCATGCCCACGCAGACATAGCGGTAGAAGGGCGTGCGGGCCTTCCGGGCCACCAGCAGAATGCGGAAGATGATCGCCAGCAGCAGAAGCATGATGGCGAGGCAGCCGAAAAACCCCAGCTCCTCCCCGGTGACGGAGAAAATCAGGTCCGTCTGCTTCGCCGGAAGCGACCAGCTGCTGCTCTGGGTCAGGTTGCCGTTGAGATAGCCCTGCCCGTAGAGGCCGCCGGAGCCGATGGCAAGCAGACTCCGGGTCTGCTGCCAGCCCACCCCCTGGGGGTCGAAGCTGTGGTCAAACAGGACGATGAAGCGGTTGAGCATATACATCATGTTCTCCGGCACCAGGTCCAGCAGCAGCACGGCGGCGACAGCCCCCCCGGCCCCGGCGAACAGCAGCAGAAACCACCGCAGGGCAAAGCCCGCAACAAAGGCCATGCAGAGAAAGATGAACACGAATACCAGGCCATTGCCCATGTCGTGAGAGACCAGGAAATACAGCCCGCAGAGCCCAAGGGTGTGGGCGGCCACGAAGAAGGCGGAACCGAAAGATTTCAGGTCCTCCTTCTCCTCCCACAGCCACTCGAGCTGCTTGGCCAGGAGGAGGACAAAGGTGATCTTGACCACCTCGGCGGGGCCGATCTGGAAGGGGATGAAGGGAAACTTCAGCCAGGCCCGGTTGCCGGTGTTGCCGCTGATTCCAAAGGGCGTCCGCAGCAGAAGGATGAAAACCACGTTGAAGGCCAGCATCCATTTCCATTTTCGGGTGATGGACTCCAGGTCCAGCATGGAGAAGAAGATATATACGCACACGCCCAGCAGCAGCGCCGCAGATTGGATGATCATCCGGCGCATACGCGTGTCGGGGTCCATGTACCGGGTGGCGCTGAAGACCAGGGCGATGCCGTACAGCGTGGCGGCGCTGCAAAGGCCCAGAAGCATCAGGTCCGCCTGCTGGATGAAGTCCATGAGGGTGGCTTTTAATCGGTTCAGCATGATTCGCTCCATTGTCGTTGAATTTCTATATTTGCGTTATCTTACCACAAATCAAAAAAACTGTAAACGGCGGAAAATTTCTTTTTACACTTTATTCAATTTGTGTTATACTGAATTGATTTTCAAGAGAGGATGAGGCCTGTGGAATACCGTTCCCGCAGCGAGGCGGAGACCGAGGCCCTGGGCCGCCGCCTGGCCGCCGCCCTGGTCCCCGGCGCCGTGGTGGCCTACCGGGGGGGCCTGGGCATGGGGAAGACTGCCTTCACCCGGGGCCTGGCCAGAGGGCTGGGCTACGAGGGCCGGGTCACCAGCCCCACGTTTACGATTGTCAACGAATACGAGGGAACCGGCCTGCCCCTGTTCCACTTTGATATGTATCGCCTGGACGGCGCCGGGGACCTCTTCGACATCGGCTGGGAGGACTATCTGGACCGGGGCGGCGTCTGCGCCGTGGAGTGGAGCGAGCGGGTGGAGGAGGCGCTGCCGGAGGACGCTGTCACCGTCTCCATCGCCCGCAGTCCGGAGGATGAGCGCTGGCGGGAGATTACCATCGAGGGGGTGGGGGAGCTGTGAAGATTTTGGCCCTGGAGACCGCCGCCAAGGCCGTCTCCGCCGCTATTACGGAGGATGGGAAGGTCCTGGCCTCCGCGTATCAGGATACCGGGCTGACCCACAGCCGCACGCTGATGCCCCTGGTGGAGTGTCTTTTGAAAAACACGGACAACACGGCGGCGGACATGGACGTCATCGCCGTCTCCGCGGGGCCGGGGTCCTTTACCGGGGTCCGCATCGGCGTCTCCGCCGCCAAGGGGCTGGCCTGGGCTGCGGAGAAACCCTGCGCGGCGGTGTCCACCCTGGCGGCCCTGGCCCGGAACGCGGCCGTTTGGGACGGGCTGGTGGTCTGCGCCATGGACGCCCGGCGGCAGCAGGTGTACAACGCCCTGTTCGCGGCGAGGGAGGGCGTTCTTACCCGCCTGACGCCGGACCGGGCCATAGCCCTGGAAGATCTGGCGGAGGAGCTGCGGAATGATCCCCGGCCCAAGACCGTCCTGGGGGACGGCGGGGAGCTGTGCTTTGGTTTTCTGACGGCGGCGGACGTGCCATGCCGTCTGGCCCCGCCCCATCTGGTGAAGGAGAACGCCGTGTCCGTCGCCCTGGAGGCGGAGGACATCGCCCGGGCTGGCGGGCTGGTGACGGCCCAGGAGCTCTCCCCCGTCTATCTCCGGCCTCCCCAGGCCGAACGGCTGCGGCGGGAGAGGCCGGGCGGATAAGCGGGAACGCGCAAGGACATCTTAAATCCATAAAGGAGTGTTTTTATGAGCGGAAAAGTACACGTCATGGACCATCCCCTGGTGGCGCACAAGCTGACCATACTCCGGGACAAGAACACCAGCGTCAAGGACTTCCGGGAGCTGGTCTCCGAGATCGGGATGCTGATCACCTACGAGGCTACCCGGGACCTGCCCCTGACCACCTGCGAGGTGGAGACGCCCATTTGCAAGACCACCGCCCCCATGCTTAAGGGCAAGAAGTTTGCCGTGGTGCCCATTCTCCGGGCGGGCCTGGGTTTGGTGGACGGCGTTCTCAGAATGGTGCCCTCCGCCCGGGTGGGGCACATCGGCCTGTACCGGGACGAGGAGACCCTGGAGCCGGTGAAGTACTTCTGCAAGATGCCCAAGGACGTGGCGGAGCGGGACGTGCTGATTGTGGACCCCATGTTAGCCACCGGCGGCAGCGCCGGGGCCGCCATTGGCTTCATGAAGGAGTACGGCTGCACCACCATCAAGCTGATGGTCCTGCTGGCCGCGCCGGAGGGCATCGCCCGTATCCAGAAGAGCCACCCGGATGTGGACATCTACTGCGGCGCGGTGGACGAGCGGCTGAATGAGAACGGCTATATCGTCCCCGGTCTGGGGGACGCGGGCGACCGGATTTTTGGAACGAAATAAACCGAAAAACCGCCGCCCCTTTCTGTGGGCGGCGGCATTTTAAAATGGGGAGGCGCGCCGGTATGGAGCGTATGGATCAAGGGATGCCCTTTCTTCTGCAATACGAAAACGTGGCCTGGTACGAGAAGGGGAAGGTCCGCATTCTGGACCGCCGGGTCTACCCGGCGGAGGTGCGGTTTGAGGTCTGCGAGACCTATGGTCAGGTGGCCCAGGCCATCGCGGACATGGTGACCCAGAGCGCCGGGCCCTATACCGCCGTGGGCATGGGCATGGCTCTGGCGGCCTGGGAGGTCCGGGACAGGCCCCGGGCGGACCAGCGGGCCTTTTTGGGCCAGGCGGCCCGCGATCTGGCCCACGCCCGGCCCACCACCGCCAACCGCTATGGCCAGATCACCCGCCGCTGCCTGGAGACGGCGGAGAGAGCCCTGGAGGAGGGGCGGGACCCTGTGGCCGCCATTGTGGACTCCACGCTGGAGTCCCTGAACCGGCGGTATGGGACGATGCAGATCGTAGGGGACGGTCTGGCGGAGCTGATTCCCCCAGGGGGCGCGATCCTGACCCAGTGCTATGGAGAGACCGTCATCGGCGCGGTCATCCGGGCCGCCGCCCGGAGGAACCAGACCTTCCGCGTCTTCTGCGCGGAGACCCGGCCCTTCCTTCAGGGGGCCCGGCTCACCGCCAGCTGCTTCGCCCAGATGGGGTTTGACACCACCGTGATCACCGACAACATGGCCGCCTACGTTATGGAGCGGGAGCACATCAGCCTCTTCACCTCCGCGGCGGACACCATCGCCCGGGACGGGCATGTAGCCAACAAGATCGGCACCCTTCAGCTGGCAATCCTGGCGAAGTACTTTGCCATACCCTACTACGTCACCGGCATTCCGGACGGGGACAAGCGCTCCGTCCGGGACATCGTCATCGAGCAGCGGGACCCCGCGCCGGTGCTGGAGTGCGGAGGCGTGCCCAGCACTGTGCCGGGGGTTCGGGGCATCTACCCCTCCTTTGACATAGTGCCGCCCCACCTGATCTCCGGCGTGGTGACGGACAAGGGGGTCTACGTCCCCTATCTGCTGGAGCGGTATTTTGATACGGAGGTCCGGGAGTTTTATTGAGGGAAGGAGAGCGCAGTCATGCTTATGCGGAAAGAACGGGAGCTGGTGGCGGAGTACGGCAGGCGGATGAGCTCCGCCGGGCTCAGCACCGGCACCAGCGGCAATCTCAGCATCTATGATCCCCAGGGGGGCCTTATGGCTATCAGCCCCTCCGGCATCGGTTATTTTGACACCCAGCCGGAGGACGTGGTGGTCATGGACCTGGAGGGCGGCGTTGTGGAGGGAAGCCGGAAGCCCTCCAGCGAGTGGGGGCTTCACGCCCTCTTTTACCGGAAAAAGCCCGGCGCCCGCGCGGTGGTCCACACGCACTCCATGTACTGCACCACCTTCGCCGTCCTGGGCCAGCCCATTCAGGCGGTGCACTACGCCATCGCCGACGCGGGAGCCGGCACGGTTCCCTGCGCGCCCTACCACCTCTTCGGCACGCCGGAGCTGGCGGAAGCCGCCGTCCGGACCGCCGGGGCTTCCAACGCCGTCCTGCTGGCAAACCACGGGCTGGTGGTCTGCGGGAAGGATCTGGACGGGGCGTTCAGCCTGGCCAGGAACATGGAGTATGTGGCGGAACTCCAATACCGGGCCCTTTGCATCGGGAAGCCCAACGTTCTCAGCGGCGAGGCCATGGCGGATGTGATGGAGCGCTTCAAGACCTACGGCCAGCCGGAGGGGGAAAAAAGCGGCTATTGACCGGGCCGCGCGCATCGAAAAGGACCTTCGGGAGCACCGCCCCCGAAGGCCCTTTTTGGCATATTCGAAAAACGATCAGAGCACCTTGCTGAGGAAGTCCTTCAGCCGGGGGTGCCGGGGATTTCCGAAGACCTCCGCCGGAGGGCCCTGCTCCAGAATCTTCCCGTCGGCCATGAAGAGGACGCGGCTGCCCACCTCCCGGGCAAAGCCCATCTCGTGGGTCACCACCACCATGGTCATGCCCTCTCTGGCCAGCTCCTTCATCACGTCCAGCACCTCGCCCACCATCTCCGGGTCCAGGGCGGAGGTGGGCTCGTCAAACAGCATCACCTGGGGCTTCATGGCCAGGGCCCGGACGATGGCCACCCGCTGCTTCTGCCCGCCGGAGAGCTGGTTGGGATAGGCGTCGGCCTTGTCCGTCAGGCCCACCCGCTGGAGCAGCGTGTCCGCCAGCCCGTCGGCCTCCTCCTGCTTCATCAGGCCCGTGCGCACCGGGGCCAGGGTGATGTTCCTTCGAATGGTCATATTGGGAAAGAGGTTGAAGTGCTGAAACACCATGCCCATCTTCTGGCGCACCTGGTCGATCTTCACCTTGGGGTCGGTGATGACCGTTCCTTGAAAGGTGACGCTTCCCTTGGTGGGGGTCTCCAGCAGGTTCAGGCACCGGAGGAAGGTGGACTTGCCGGAACCGGAGGGACCGATGACGACCACCTTTTCCCCGGGATGGATATGCTCGGAGATGTCGTCCAGCACCAGGTGGTCCCCGAAGGATTTGCTGAGGTTTTTAACGTCGATCACTTTCGCGCAGCCTCCTTTCCAGCTTCCCCTGGAGCCAGGTGAAGACGATCACCAGAACTAAGTACATCACCGCGATGCCGATGTAGGGCGGCATGAGGTCAAAGGTCCTGCCGCCGATGGTCTGGGCGTAATACACCAGCTCCATGCCGCCGATGGCCTGGACCAGGGAGGTATCCTTGAAGAGGGTGATGAACTCGTTGGCCAGGGAGGGCAGGATGTTCTTGAACGCCTGGGGAATGACGATGAAGCGCATGGTGTCCAGATAATCCAGTCCCAGGGACCGGCCGGCCTCGCTCTGGCCGATGTCCACGCTCATAAGGCCGCCCCGGACAATCTCCGCAACATACGCCCCGGAGTTCACGCCCAGGCCCAGGGCGCCCACCATGGTGTGGTTCCGGCTGGTCTTGAAGATGACGAATCCCCAGATCAGCAGCTGGACCATCATGGGCGTGCCCCGGATGACGGTGGTGTAAACCTTGCACAGGGTGTTCAGCACCGCCAGAAGGGGGTTGTGCTGTCCCAGACGCTGCTGGTCGTGAGCCGTGCGGATCACCGCCACCACCAGTCCCAGAATGATGCCCAGGATCAGGGCGATGACCGTCAGCTCCAGGGTGGAGGCGACGCCCTGGAGGTAGAGCTTCCAGCGGCTGCCCTCCAGAAAGGCGGTGTAAAACCGCTCCGCGAGCGTAGCTTTCATGCAGGGGGCTCCTTTCTCTATTTTGTGATAGGGGAAAAGGGCGGCCGGGGAGCCGCCCTTCCGAATGCTGTTACTCGGCGGTGATATACTTGTCCACAATGCCCTGGAAGGTGCCGTCGGCCTTCAGCTCGGCCATGGCGGCGTTGATGGCGTCCAGCAACGCGGTGTTGCCCTTCCGCACGCCAATGGCGTAGTCCTCCACGGCGAACTCGGTGTCCAGAATCACCAGACCGTCATTGGCGGCCACAAAGCTCTTGGCGGGCTCGTTGTCGATGACCACGGCGTCCACCTGGCCGTTGACCAGGGCCTGCACCGCCAGCGCGCCGGTCTCGTAGGCGGTGACGTGATCCTCGCCGTAGCCGCCGTTCTCCGGGGTGTCGGAGCAGTAGATATAGCCGGTGGTGGCCTTCTGGCAGCCGATCATCTGGGCGTTGGCCAGGTCGTCCACCGTGGCGATGGGGGAGCCCTCCTTGACGATGACCACCTGCACGCCGGTGGCGTAGCTGTCGGAGAAGTCCATGACGGCCAGACGCTCCTCGTTGACGGTGACGCCGGCCATGACCATGTCGCTCTGGCCGTTCTGGGCGGCCAGCAGGGCGGCGTCAAAGCCCATGCCGTCCACCACCAGCTCCAGGCCCAGCTTTCCGGCGATGGCCTCGGCCACCTCCACGTCGATGCCCTCGAAGCCGCCGTCGTCGGTGGTCATCTCATAGGGAGGGAAAGCGGCGTTGGTGGACATGTGGAGCTTGCCGGCCTCCACAGTGGTAAAGGCGGGAGCGTCGGAGCCGGCGTCCTGGCTGCCAGCGGCGGGGGTGTCGGAGCCGGCGTCCTGGCTGCCGGCGGCGGGGGCGTCGGAGCCGCTGCCGCTGGAGGGAGCGTCGCTGCCGCCGCAGGCGGCCAGGCTCAGGACCATGACCATGGTCAGGAGCAGCGTCAAACATTTCTTCATGATACGATCATCCTTTTCTTCCAAAATCTTTGCCCGGCGGACCGGGCGCTGGTCTCATCGGTTCGGGAGGCGCTCCTCCCTCGAACTTGTGGATACCTTAGCACGGAGGGGGACGCCTGTCAATACTTTTTCAGAAATAGTGCATATTTATTTGGCATAATTCTCCACTTTTGCTGAAAAATACCCGGAAGAAATGGGCTGTTTGTGCATTTTTCAGATGCAGCGGTGGAGACGGAATGAATAATAGAATGTATATTCATTCCGCCGGAGGAAGCCTTGGCCAGCAGGCGTACCCGGTACGTTTCCCCACCCGTCCGGCATTTTGCCCACGGCCGGGGGGGATTTCCCCGGAAGTTTTCCCGATTCCGACAGTTGCGGAGCGGCGGAAAATATGTTAGCATGCAGGGAGGACAAATGACCGCAATGGACGGACTGACAGCAAAGCCCCGCCGCCCTGCGGACCGTACGGATGGAGGACGCCATGGCAAGACCGATCAAATACTATATTGTGGCGGCGGACGCGCTGCCGGAAATTTTCGTCAAGGTGGCGGAGGCCAAGCGGATGATGCAGACCGGCGAGGCGGACACCGTCGGGGCGGCCACAAGGCTGGCGGGCATCAGCCGCAGCGCGTTTTACAAATACAAGGACTCTGTCCAGCCCTTCAACGATATGAAGGCGGAGCACATCATCACCTTTTACGCCATGCTCAAGGACACGGCCGGCGTGCTCTCCGGCGTGCTGGCGCTGTTCGCCTCCTCCGGGGCCAACATCCTGACCATCAACCAGAGCATTCCCACCAACGGCTGCGCGGCGGTGACCATCTCCGCTGAGACCAGCCGGATGGAGGAGTCCCTGGAGCAGCTGATGGGCAGCGTCATCGCCCTGGAGGGCGTGCTGCGCTTTGAGATTCTGGCGGGATAAAGGGAAAGGAATACGACATGATACAAATTGCGATTTTGGGCCTCGGCACCGTGGGCACCGGCGTTGCCAAGGTGATTGCGGAGAACGCCCGGCAGATCGAGCGGAAGCTGGGCGAGCCCTTACAGGTGAAATCCATCCTCGTCCGGCGCTTTCCGGACAGCCCCTACCGTCAGCTGATGACCGACGATTTCCGGAAGATTGAGGAGGACGGCGACATCCGGGTGGTGGTGGAGACCATCGGCGGCGTGGAGGCGGCCTATGAATACACGAAGCGGGCCCTCTCCGCCGGGAAGCACGTGGTCACCGCCAACAAGCAGCTGGTGGCGGAGAAGGGCTGCGAGCTGCTGGCCCTGGCGAGGAAGAAGAACGTCAGCTATCTCTTCGAGGCCAGCGTGGGCGGCGGCATCCCGGTGCTCCACCCCCTGACCCAGTGCATGGCCGCCAACCGCATCGACGAGGTGTACGGCATCCTGAACGGCACCACCAATTATATTCTTACCCGCATGGTCCGCACCGGGGCCTTTTTCTCCGACGCCCTGCGGGAGGCCCAGACCAAGGGCTACGCCGAGGCGGACCCCACCGCCGACGTGGAGGGCATCGACGCCGGGCGGAAAATCTGCATCCTGGCGGACCTGGCCTTTGGCAGCCAGATTGATCCGGAGCGGGTGCCCATGGAGGGCATCAGCAAACTCAGCCTCCGGGACGTGAAGATCGCCCAGAGGGCGGGCTACCGGGTGAAGCTGCTGGGCCGGGCGGTCCGTCTTCCCGGTGGCGGGCGCACCGCCTATGTGGCCCCCCATCTGATTCCGGAGGAGAACCCCATGGCCAATGTGGAAGACGTGTTCAACGCCGTCATGGTCCGGGGCAACGCCACGGGCGAGGTGATGTTCTACGGCCGGGGAGCGGGAGAGCTGCCCACCGCCTCCGCCTGCGTGGCGGACGTGATGGAGTGCCTCCAGCAAAGCCCCCGGCGGGAGGAAATCGGCTGGTCCCCGGACACCGAGGGCTTTGAGGAGCCCTCGGCCCTGAAGACGCGGCACTATTTCCGCATCGAGGGCAGTCTCACCGATGCGGCCATGGCCTTCGGTCAGGTGGAGGTGCTCAGCGAGGACGGCGAGACCGCCTTTTTGACCGAGCCTCTCAGCGGCGCGGACGCGGCCCAGCAGTCCCGGTCCCTCCACGTGCTGGCCTGCATGCGGGTGCTGGAGGATTGAGCCCCAACCTGCCCCCGCCCCGCATAAGATAGAGGGGGAAGAAGGCCCCACAATCTGATTTCAAGCAAAAGGAAGACAGACATATGAGTTTGATCGTACAGAAATTCGGCGGCAGCTCCGTGAAGGACGCGGCACGCATCCAAAATGTCGCCCGAATTATTGCGGAGACCTATTTGAAGGGCAACGACGTCATCGTGGTCCTGTCCGCCCAGGGGGACACCACCGACGACCTGATCGAAAAGGCGAAGGAGATCAACCCCAGCGCCTCCAAGCGGGAGATGGATATGCTCCTCTCCACGGGCGAGCAGATTTCCGTGGCCCTGTGCGCCATGGCGCTGGAGGCCATGGGCCTGCCCTGCGTGTCCCTGGCGGCGTGGCAGGTGGGCATTCAGTCCACCACTGTTCACGCGGACGCCCGGATCAAGAAAATTGACTCCGAGCGCATTCGGGCGGAGCTGGACCAGCACCGCATCGTCCTTGTCACCGGCTTCCAGGGCGTGGACCGCAACGGCGACGTCACCACGCTGGGCCGGGGTGGGTCCGACACCAGCGCCGTGGCCCTGGCGGCGGCCTTCCGGGCCGGGCTCTGCCAGATTTACACGGATGTGGACGGGGTTTACACCACGGACCCCCGGATCGTTCCCCACGCCCGGAAGCTGGAGGAGATCACCTATGACGAGATGCTGGAGCTGGCCAGCCAGGGAGCCCAGGTGCTCCACAACCGCAGCGTGGAGCTGGCAAAGAAGTTCAGAGTGAATTTGGAGGTCGTGTCCAGCTTGGAGCGCAAGCCCGGCACGAAAGTCAAGGAGGTTACAAAAGTGGAAAAGACCAACATCGCCGGCGTCGCCAAGGACACCAGCATCGCCCGGGTGGCCCTGGTGGGCCTGCAGCACAATCCCGGCGTCGCCTTCCAGGTTTTCGACCTGCTGAGCAAGCACAACATCAATGTGGACGTCATCTTGCAGTCCATCGGCCGGGAGGACACCAAGGACATCACCTTCACCATCCACAAGAAGGACCAGGAAGAGGTGGAGTCCATCCTCAACGAACACAAGGAGGCTCTGCGCTTTGACCACATCGAGTCCGACGATCAGATTGGCAAGGTGTCCATCGTGGGCGCGGGACTGATGAGCAACTGCGGCGTGGCCGCCAAGATGTTTGAGGCGCTGTATGAGGCGGGAATCAACATTCAGATGATCAACACCTCGGAAATCCGGGTGTCCGTGCTCCTGGACGAGAAGGACGTGAACCGGGCCGTCCGGGCGATTCACGACAAGTTCTTTGACGAGCTGTAAATCCGCCCCCGGCATACCGGCAGGGGCCGGGCTCTGTCCCGGCCCTTTCGTCTCAGGGAATTCCGGCGGGCGCGGAGGCCCGCCCCGATACGAGGGAACACAAAGGAGGAGCAACACCATGAACGCCATCGTCACCGTCCTGGGGCAGGACAGGGTGGGCATCATCGCCGCCGTCTGCAACTGCCTGGCGGGCTATAACGTCAACATTCTGGACATCTCCCAGACCATTTTGCAGGGCGCCTTCACCATGGTCATGGCCGTGGACGTCAGCAAGTCCACCGCCAGCTTCGGCGAGCTGGGCCGGGGCCTGCACGATCTGGGGGCGGAGATGGGCCTCTCCATCCGCATTCAGCGGGAGGAGATTTTTGACGCCATGCACAGCATTTAAGGAGGGGCTGCACCGTGCTGAATCAAAAGGAAATCCTCTCCACCATCGAAATGATCGACCAGCAGCATCTGGATATCCGCACCATCACCATGGGAATCTCCCTGCTCTCCTGCTGCGACCCGGACCCCAAGCGGGCCTGTGAGAAGGTTTATGAGAAGATCTGCCGTTACGCGGAGAAGCTGGTCCGGACCGGCCAGGACATTGAGGACGAGTTCGGCATCCCCATTGTCAACAAGCGCATCTCCGTCACGCCCATGGCTATGGTGGCCGGGGCCAGCGAGACGGAGGACTGCGTGCCCTTCGCCCTGGCCCTGGACCGGGCCGCGCAGAGCTGCGGCGTGAACTTCATCGGCGGTTATTCCGCCCTGGTCCAAAAGGGCATGACCAAAGCGGACGAGCGCCTCATCCGCTCCATTCCGGAGGCGCTGTCCCGGACGGAGCTGGTCTGCTCCTCCGTCAACGTGGGCTCCACCCGGGCGGGGATCAACATGGACGCGGTCAGCCTCATGGGCCGCATCGTCAAGGAGACTGCCGCCGCCACGGCGGACCGGGACGGCCTGGGCTGCGCGAAACTGGTGGTGTTCTGCAACGCCGTGGAGGACAATCCCTTCATGGCCGGGGCCTTCCATGGCGCGGGAGAGGCGGAGAAGGTCATCAATGTGGGCGTCTCCGGGCCGGGCGTGGTGTACCACGCGCTCCAGACCGTCAAGGGCCAGCCCCTGGACGTGGCGGCGGAGACCATCAAGAAGACCGCTTTCCGGGTGACCCGGATGGGCCAGCTGGTGGCCCAGGAGGCCAGCCGGAGGCTGGACACCCCCTTTGGCATCGTGGATTTGAGTCTCGCGCCCACTCCCGCCGTCGGCGACAGCGTGGCCCGGATTCTGGAGGAACTGGGCCTGGAGGTCTGCGGCGCCCACGGCACCACGGCGGCGCTGGCCATGCTGAACGACGCGGTGAAGAAGGGGGGCGTTATGGCCTCCTCCAGCGTGGGGGGGCTCTCCGGGGCCTTCATCCCCGTCAGTGAGGACGAGGGCATGATTGCCGCCGCCCGCCGGGGGACGCTGTGCCTGGATAAGCTGGAGGCCATGACCTGCGTCTGCTCTGTGGGCCTGGATATGATCGCCATCCCCGGGGACACCCCGGCGGAGACCATCGCCGCCATCATCGCCGACGAGGCGGCCATCGGCATGGTGAACAGCAAGACCACCGCCGTGCGCATTCTTCCCGCGCCGGGGAAGGACGTGGGGGGAACCATCGAGATGGGGGGCCTCCTGGGCAGCGCGCCGGTGATGCCTGTCCACCGGGAGTCCTCCGCCGGGTTCATCAGCCGGGGAGGAAGAATCCCCGCGCCGCTGCACAGCCTGCGGAATTGAATCGGAAAGGGGGAGAGGCCCGCGCCTCTCCCCCTTTCCCTTACCGCAGCAAAATCGGCTGAATCTGCTCGCCCCGCAGGGCGGCGTCCACCGTCTCCGGCAGCTTCGAAAAATCCGCCACCAGGGAGCTGGGCTTCTGGGCCGCGTTGTCCTGCCCAAAGGGAACAAAATAGTAATTCCGCCGGACCAGCAGTTCCCCGATGTTCCGGGCTCCCGCCGACAATCCGTCGTTGCTGGACACCGCCAGCACCACCGGACGGCCGTTCCGCAGGTGGGACTTTGCCGCCATGGTCACGGAAGTATCCGCAATGCCGGCGGCCAGCTTGGCAATCGTGTTGCCCGTGGCCGGCGCAATCACCAAAACGTCCAGCAGCCCTTTGGGCCCAATGGGCTCCACCGACGGGATATCCAGCAGCGCGTCTCTTCCCGTCAGGTCCTCCAGCCGCTCCAGCAGGTCCTCGGACCTGCCAAAGCGGGTGTCCGTAAAAGCGGAAATCTCCGAGACGATGGGAATCACCGTCTCGTAAATCTCCGTCAGCGCCTCCAGCGCCTTCAGCACCTTCTCATGGGTGCAGAAAGAACCGCACACCGCAAAACCGACCCGTTCCTTGCGCATACAGGTCACCTCATTCTTCCAATAGGATGTAATATACCGCGTCCCGAATCGCCGCCGCAGCGGACCGGGGCGTCAGCCGTCCCGGCAGGGACCGGGCCCAAAGCACCTCCGGCCCCCCGGTGTTCGCCTCAATGCCCCGGACGGACGCCAGGTCCACCAGAAGACAGTCTTCCTTCACTTGGACCAGCAGCGGTCCGGTCAGGACGGGAGAGGGAATCGTGTTGAACACCGCGTCAAAGCTGCTCAGCCGGCCGTCCAACTTCCCTGTCTCCACCGCCTGATAGCCATAGGCCCGAATCCAGGCCAGGTCTCCCGGCTTCCGGGCGGTGGCGGTCACCTGAGCTCCCAGGCCGTGAAGGCGGCAGCTCAGGAGCTTTCCGATGCGGCCAAAGCCCAACACCAGACAGTCCAGCCCCAGCAGCGTCCGGTCCAGCCGCTCCATGGCGGTCTGCACCGCTCCTTCCGCCGTGGCGGCGGCATTGGCGACGGCCAGTTCCTCCCGCAGGAAGTAATCCTCCACCGTCAGACCCAGCTCCTCTGCCTCCCGCCGCTGCTGGGGGCGCACCTGACCCGCCAGAATCCGCTGGCAGGGCCGGAGTCGGCGAAACAGGTCCGCCGTGGGCACCGCCCCCTCCTCGCAGTTCAAAACGCCGTCCCCTCTGCAAAGGGGCAGGGGCAAAATCACCACATCCGCAGAGGCCGCGTGATCCAGCGTGTCCGCTCCCACGGGCTTCCAGCGGTCCAGGCCGTAAGTACAAACGGAGTGGCCGTCCCCGGCCAGCAGCCGGGCCAGTTCCGCCTGCCGGCGGTCTCCGCCGATGACGCCAAAGCTCTTGTTCATCTCAGCATTCCCCCTCGCTCCATGGTATGGGCGGAAGCGGGAAAGGGTGATTGTCTTTTTCCCTCCGGTGTGGTACAATGAAACTGCCGAAACCCCGCGCCGGAAAGCCGGTTTCGCGGAAAGGAATTTACGCGTATGAACTACTCCTACTTACTCTTCGACGCCGACGACACCCTGTTCGATTTTCCCAAAGCCTCCGACCAGGCCTTTCATCAGATGTGCGCGCTTCACGAAATTCCTTACACACCGGAGCGGCACCAGATGTATCACGAAATCAATCTGGAGCTCTGGGCCGCCTTCGACCGGGGCGAGGTGACGAAGGAATTCGTCACCCTGGAGCGCTATGTCCGCTTTCTGAAGGCCCTGAACCTGGAGCGGGACCCGGCGGCCTGCAACCGGGACTATCTGGCCGCCCTGGGAAAGGGGGTCTATCCTCTGCCCCACGCCGAGGCGGTCTGCCGGGAGCTGAAGGCCCGGGGACACCGCCTGTTCATCGTCACCAACGCCGTGGCCTCCGTCCAGCGCAGCCGCCTCCGGGGCAGCGTGTTCGCGGAGCTCTTTGAAGCCGCCTTCATCTCTGAGGAGGCCGGGGCCGCCAAGCCCAGCAGGGCCTATTTCGACTATATACGCCGGCAGCTCCCCGGCCTGAGGGACGAAAACGCCCTGGTGATCGGAGATTCCCTGACCACGGACATCCAGGGGGCCAACAACGCCGGTCTCCCCTGCTGCTGGTTCAACCCGGCGGGAAAGCGCCGGAGGGAGGGACTGCGGGTGGATTACGAAATCCGGGACCTGCGGGAATTGCTGGAGATCGCATAAGGACATAAAAAGCGGCGCCGGAGGTCTCCAGCGCCGCTTCAGGCTGTCGAGAACGTCTTTTCGGCAGCCTGAACAAGCTGTTCAAATCTTGAAAAGGTTTGAACGGCTTCCTGCTGAAAAGGGAGGGAATCCATCCGCTCTTGCAGATTCCCTCATGCGGGGCCCCGCTCTTCGTCCGCCTCCCGCGTCTTTTGAAGATATTCCAGCAGAACCGTTCGGTCATTGGGAAGCGCGCCGTCCACCACCTTCTCCAAAAGCGTCTCCAGCGCCGCCCCCACGGCGGGGCCCCCAAGGCCAAGCGCCAGCAAGTCCCCTCCCCGGACCGCCAGCTGCCTCAGAGAAAAACAGGCGTCCTCCGCCAGAAGCCGGTTTAAAATGTCCTCTCCTTTTTGAATCTCCGCCTGCCGCCCCCAATAGGCGGGGGCCTGCGCCAGATTGTCCGCCCGCTTCAAATCCAGCAGCAGACGCAAGTCCTCCTCCCCCAGGGCCCGCAGGGCCCGGCGGACGCCCTTGTCCGTCCGGGGGATGTCCCGGTCGTGCCATTCGATGAGCCGGACCGTCCGCTCCCGGAAGTCGTTGGAAAACCGCAGCCGCCGGAGCATGGCGTCCGCCAGGGAGGCGCTGGCCTTGGCGTGGCCGTAGAAGTGGCCCACCCCCGCCTCGTCCAGCGTGAAAGAGGAGGGCTTGCCCACATCGTGAAGAAGGGCGGCGCACCGGAGCATGGGAACCGGAGGCGTTTCCATCATGGCGATGGTGCTGTGGTCCCAGACGTCGTAGCAGTGGTGAACGTTCCTCTGGTCAAACTGGAGCATGGGCAGCACTTCCGGCCAGAAAACCCCCACCACAAGGGGGTGGCGGTCCAGCACATCCCGGGCGCGCCGCCCGCAGAGGAGCTTGACCAGCTCCGCCCGGACGCGCTCCGGGGCGATGCTGCGCAGCAGCTCCCGGTTTCGCTCCATGGCGCGGCCCGTCTCCCCGTCCTCCTCCAGCCCCAGTACGGCGGCAAAGCGCATGCCCCGCAGAATCCGCAGGGCGTCTTCCTGAAAGCGCCGGTCCGGGTCCCCCACGCAGCGAAGCGTATTTCGCTCCAGGTCCTCCTGTCCCCCGAAGGGGTCCCGGAGCTCCCCCCGGAGATTCAGGGCCATGGCGTTGACCGTGAAATCCCGCCGGGCCAGGTCCTCCTCCAGAGAGTTCGTAAACGCCACGGAGTCCGGACGCCGGTGGTCGTGATACGTTCCGTCAATCCGGAAGGTGGTGACCTCCACCGGGCCTGCCGGCGTCTTCACGGTGACCGTGCCGTGCCGCAGCCCTGTGGGCTCCGCCCGGTCCCAAAACAGCGCCAGGGTCTTCTCCGGACGGGCGGAGGTGGTGACGTCCCAGTCCTCCGGCGCCCGGCCCAGCTGGCGGCCCCGGGACGGCAGCGTGTCCCGGACACAGCCGCCGACGCACCACGCCTCGTGGCCCGCTGACTCCAATGTTCTTAAAATGGCCTGTACATCTTCCGGAATCTTCATCGCTCCGCCCCTTTCGCCGTTGCATTTCCCTTGTTTCTGTATTATAATAAAATATCTTTTCGGATACAATCTTTTTTAACTTCCATTTTATGGAAAGGAAGCTGGTTTCCATGATACACAATCCAAAGCCCATCAGCGATTTCTTCGTTCCCGGTATGCGGGCCCATCTGGTGGGCATCGGGGGCGTCTCCATGTGCCCCCTGGCGGAGGTTCTGCGGGACAAGGGACTGGTTATCCAGGGCTCCGACATGACGGAGAGCGGCACCGTAGAGCACCTTCGCACCCTGGGTATTCCCGTGGCCGTGGGGCACAACGCGGACAACCTGGGGGACTGCGACCTGGTCATCCGCACCGCCGCCGTCCACGACGGCAACCCGGAGATTGCCGGGGCCATCGCCCGGGGCATCCCCGTGTACGAGCGGGCCCAGGCCTGGGGGGCCATCATGCGCCGCTATCCCAACGCCCTCTGTGTGGCGGGGACGCACGGGAAGACCACCACCACCTCCATGTGTACCCACATTTTCATGGCGGCGGAGGCGGACCCCACCGTCATGATCGGCGGCACTCTGCCCCTGCTGCACTCCGGCTACCGGGTGGGCCAGGGGGACACCATTATTCTGGAGTCCTGCGAGTACTGCAACAGCTTCCTCAGCTTCTACCCCACGGTGGCGGTGATCCTGAATGTGGAGGCGGACCACCTGGACTTCTTCCGGGACCTGGACGACATCAAAGCCTCCTTCCGCCGGTTCGCGGAGCTGGTGCCGGCCGGCGGCAGCGTGGTTGTAAACGCGGACAACGCCGGGGCCCGCAGTGTGGCCCACGGCCTGGACGCCTTCACCTTCGGCCTGGAGCCGGGGGCGGATTGTACCGCCATGAACCTCCGGGAGGACAAGGGCCGCCCGGTCTTCGACATCTTCGTCCATGACGCGTTCTATGCCCACGCGGAGCTGAAGGTCTACGGGCGGCACAACGTCTCTAACGCCCTGGCGGCGGCCTCCGCCGCCTATGCGCTGGGCCTTCCGGGGGAGGCGGTGGAGAGGGGACTTGCCTCCTTCACCGGCGCGGGGCGGCGCTTTGAATACAAGGGGACTTACAACGGCGCGGAGATTTACGACGATTATGCCCACCACCCCGATGAGCTCCACGCTCTGCTGACCACTGCCAAGGGCCTGGGCTACCGGCGGCTGATTGTGGCCTTCCAGCCCCACACCTATTCCCGCACCGCCAAGCTCTTTGACCGCTTTGTGGAGGAGCTGAAGCTGGCAGATGTGGTGGTCCTGGCGGAGATTTACGCTGCCCGGGAGCAGAATACCATGGGCATCTCCTCGGCGGACCTCTCCAAGGAGGTTCCCGGCTCCGTCTACTGTTCCACCCTGGACAAGACGGCGGAGGCCATCCGGAGGCTGGCCGGGCCGGGGGACTTGATTCTGACCGTCGGCGCGGGGGACATCTACCGGGCCGGGGAAAAGCTCTTGACAAAGGACTGACCAAACCATGGAACTCTCATCTTTATTCCACAACGTCCGCCCGGAGGGGGAGCTCCTTCCCCAGGAGGCGGCGGCCTTCGCCCTGCTGGAGGAGCTGGGCATGGAGTACGACCGGGTGTCCAGCGAGCCCGCCGACACCATGGAAAAGTGCGCCGCCGTCAGCCAGGTCCTGGGCGTGCCCATCTGCAAGAACCTCTTCCTCTGCAACCGGCAGAAGACGCAGTTTTACCTCCTCTGCATGGGGCCGGATAAGCCCTTCCATACAAAGGACCTCTCCCATCAGATCGGCTCCGCCCGGCTGTCCTTCGCTCCGGAAGAAGCGCTGTGGGAGCTGCTGCGCTGCACCCCCGGTTCCGCCACCATCCTGGGGCTGATGAACGACCGGGAGCACCGCGTCCGTCTCCTGATGGAACGGGAGGTCTATGAGGCGGAGTATCTCAGCTGTCACCCCTGCATCTGCACCAGCAGCTTGAAGCTCCGGACGGCGGACGTGCTTCACAAACTGCTGCCCCGCACGGGGCACGAAGTGACGGTGGTGGACCTGTAAAAAGAACCGGACGGCGCGGAAGGCGGCGTCCGGCTTTTTCTTGATTTGAAAAACGCGCCGTGGAGCTTTGAAGCTCCACGGCGCGTTTTATAAACGGAAGGAAGCGGGCGCTCAGGCTTCCTTGATGGCCGCCTGGGCCGCCGCGAGGCGGGCGATGGGCACCCGGAAGGGAGAGCAGGACACATAGTCCAGGCCGATCCGGTGGCAGAACTCCACGCTGGCGGGGTCGCCGCCGTGCTCGCCGCAGATGCCCAGATGCAGGCCTGGATTGGTGGACCGGCCCCAGCGGGCGGCATTGGAGATCAGACGGCCCACGCCGTGCTGGTCCAGCTTGGCAAAGGGATCGTTCTCGTAGATCTTCTTGTCATAGTAGGCGTCCAGGAACTTGCCCGCGTCGTCCCGGCTGAAGCCGAAGACCAGCTGGGTCAGGTCGTTGGACCCGAAGGAGAAGAAGTCGGAGATGGGGGCGATGTCGTCGGCGCACATGGCGGCGCGGGGAATCTCGATCATGTTGCCCACCTTATATTTCAGGCTGGAACCGGCCTCCTTAATCAGGGCGTCGGCCACCTCGGTGACAATGCTCTTCACATAGGCGAACTCCTTCAGTTCGCCCACCAGGGGAATCATGATCTCGGGAACCAGGTTCCACTCGGGATGGCGGGCCTGCACATTCAGGGCAGCCTTGATGACAGCCCGGGTCTGCATTCTGGCGATCTCCGGGAAGGTGACGCTCAGGCGGCAGCCGCGGTGGCCCATCATGGGGTTGAACTCATGGAGCCCGGCGATGATGGCCTTGATCTCCGCCACGGTCTTGCCCATTTCCTTGGCCATCGCCTCGATGTCGGCCTCCTCGGTGGGCACGAACTCGTGCAGCGGGGGATCCAGGAAGCGGATGGTGACCGGCAGGCCCTCCATGGCCTCATAGATGCCCTCGAAGTCGCCCTGCTGCATGGGCTCCAGCTTGGCCAGAGCCTTCTCCCGCTGCTCCACGGTGTCGGAGCAGATCATCTCCCGGATGGCCTGGATGCGGTCGTCGTTGAAGAACATATGCTCCGTGCGGCACAGGCCGATACCCTGGGCGCCGAACTTCCGGGCCTGGGCTGCGTCGTGAGGCGTGTCGGCGTTGGTGCGGACCTGGAGGCGGCGGTACTTGTCCGCCCAGCCCATGACCCGGCCGAACTCGCCGCCAATCGCGGCGTCCACCGTGGGGATGGCGCCGTCATAAATGTTGCCGGTGGAGCCGTCCAGGCTCAGCCAGTCGCCCTCGTGGAAAATCTTGCCGGCCAGCTCGAACTTCTTGTTCTCCTCGTCCATCTTGATCTCGCCGCAGCCGGAGACGCAGCACTTGCCCATGCCCCGGGCCACCACGGCGGCGTGAGAGGTCATGCCGCCCCGGACGGTCAGGATGCCCTGAGCGGCCTTCATGCCCTCGATATCCTCGGGAGAGGTCTCCAGCCGGACCAGGACCACCTTCTCGCCTCGGTTGGCCCACTCCTTGGCATCCTCGGCGGAGAAGACGATCTTTCCGCTGGCGGCGCCCGGAGAGGCGCCCAGGGCCTTGCCGATGACCTCGGTCTTCTTCAGCACGGCGGCGTCAAACTGGGGATGGAGCAGGGTATCCAGAGACCGGGGCTCGATCATGGCCACGGCCTTCTTCTCGTCGATCATGCCCTCGTCCACCAGGTCGCAGGCGATCTTCAGCGCGGCGGCGGGGGTGCGCTTGCCGTTGCGGGTCTGGAGCATGTAGAGCTTGCCGGCCTCCACGGTGAACTCCATGTCCTGCATGTCGCGGTAGTGATCCTCCAGAATCTTGCAGACGTTCTCAAACTGGGAGAAGGCCTCGGGGAACTTGTCGGCCATCTCGCTGATGGGCATGGGCGTCCGGACGCCGGCCACCACGTCCTCGCCCTGGGCGTTGGTCAGGAACTCGCCGAAGAGCTTCTTCTCGCCGGTGGCGGGGTTGCGGGTGAAAGCCACACCGGTGCCGCAGTCGTCACCCATGTTGCCGAAGGCCATGGACTGAACGTTGACGGCGGTGCCCCAGGAATAGGGGATGTCGTTGTCCCGGCGGTAAACGTTTGCGCGAGGGTTGTCCCAGGAGCGGAAGACGGCCTTGACGGCGCCCATCAGCTGCTCCTTGGGGTCGGTGGGGAAGTCCTGCCCGATCTTGGCCTTATACTCGGCCTTGAACTGGGCGGCCAGCTCCTTCAGGTCCTCGGCAGTGAGCTCCACGTCCTGGGTGACGCCCTTCTTCTCCTTCATCTGGTCGATGAGCTGCTCGAAGTACTTCTTGCCCACTTCCATCACGACGTCGGAATACATCTGGATGAAGCGGCGATAGCAGTCCCAGGCCCAGCGGGGATTGCCGGATTTGCGGATCAGCACCTCCACCACGTCCTCGTTGAGGCCGAGGTTCAGGATGGTGTCCATCATGCCGGGCATGGAGGCCCGGGCGCCGGAGCGGACGGAAACCAGCAGGGGATTCTCCAGGTCGCCGAACTTCTTGCCGGTGATCTCCTCCATCTTGGTGATATACTCCATGATCTCGGCGAAGATCTCGTCGTTGATCTTCTGGCCGTCCTCATAGTACTGGGTGCAGGCCTCGGTGGTGATGGTGAAGCCCTGGGGCACGGGCAGGCCGATGTTGGTCATCTCGGCCAGGTTCGCGCCCTTGCCGCCCAGAAGCTCCCGCATATTGGCGTTGCCTTCGGTGAACAGGTAGCAGTACTTTTTGCTCATTTTCATTCCTCCGTTATTCTTTGCGTCCGCTGGGCGGCGCTGGCCGCCGTCCGCATGGCAAACGTTTGCCTAAATGCTTTACTATTATAATCGTTCATTTTCTGGAAAGCAATACATAAATAGCATAAGAAATGGGGGTGCAATTAAAACAATCTGCCCAAAATTCCTAAACTTCCCCATCCGCCAAAGACGGACGGGGGACCCGTTTGACTACGCCGGACGCTCTCTGGCGCAGTCCAGCTGCTCGCGGAGCTTCCCGCTCATGCCTGACAGTGCGTCATAGGTGATGTAAAGCGCGTTTGCATACCGCTGTCCTCCCTCGCCGGAGAGGCAGCACTCCCGGGAAACGGCGCTCAGCCCGTCGGCGATGACGGCAATCAGGCCGGTGCAGCCGGCCAGTTCCATTTGGATGTCGCTCATTTCCATTAAAATTTTCGAATCCATAAAAACCTCCTTGATTCCTCCCGGAGGTTGTGGCATAATGGATTTGCCAATCCTTCGGGAGTGGTGTTGGAGGGGTTCCGCTCGACTCTGCTGGGAGGGGGCGGACCCCTTTTTATTTGCCAAGCTCTTCGTCCACTTTTTCCTCAAACCACTGCACTTTGGTCTTTCCCTGCGCTTTCAGCTTCGCCTCCAGCGCTTCCACCCGTTCACGCTGGGAAAGAACCGAAAACTGTTTCAGGATTTTTCTGCGTTCCCGAAAATACTCAGCACGGCTTTTTTGCGGCACAGTTTCACCTCCTTGTGGCGCGTTACATTTGTTTAATACATTATTGTCCGGGCAGAAAATCCATAGGCTTTTGGAAAAACGGTCTTGGCCCGTTTTTTTGCACAATTTCCCAATTGCCTCCATTTGTTTGGTTGACTTTTCTTCCCCCTTGCCCCATAATGGCAGGGAGATTCCGTCTGCCCTTTTTCGGACAGGCGTCACAGGAGGACGCGCTTATGAAAACCATCCTCGGCATTGACATCGGCGGCACCACCACAAAAATCGTGGGGCTTGACCATACTGGCAGTCTCCTCTCCACCCTCCGGGTTCAAGCGGAGGACCCCCTCACCAGCCTCTACGGCGCGTTCGGCAGCTATCTCTCCGGCAACGGCCTCGCCCTGGGGGACGTGGGCCGGGTGGTTCTCACCGGCGTAGGGGCCTCGTATGTGGAGGGGGACATCTATGGCCTGCCCACCTGTACGGTGGACGAGTTCACCGCCAGCGGCACCGGGGCCCTGGCTATGTCCGGGCAGCAGCGGGCCGTGGTGGCCACCATGGGCACCGGCACCGCCTTCCTCTGGGCGGAGCGGGGCAAGGGCGTCCGGCATCTTTGCGGCAGCGGTATCGGCGGCGGCACCCTGGGGGGCCTTTGCCGGAAGCTGGTGGACATGGAGCGCTTCGGCCAGATCAAAAAGCTGGCGGAGCAGGGCGACCTGGGAAAGGTGGACCTGACCATCCAGGACATCACCCCGGACCCCGCCGCCACCCTGGACCCCACCCTCACCGCCGCCAACTTCGGCAACCTCTCCGAGGACGCCGCCCCCGCCGACCTGGCCGCCGGGGCGGTGAATCTGGTGCTCCAGGCCATCGGCACCATGACGGTGCTGGCCTGCCAGTGCTGCGGCTGCGACACGGTGGTGCTCACCGGCTCCGTCACCACGCTGTCCCAGGTGCGGCCCAATTTTGAGAACTTCCAGCGGCTCTATGGCATCCGCTACATCGTCCCGGAGCGGGCCACCTTCGCCACGGCCATCGGCGCGGGGCTGTACAGCCTGGAGCAGAAGGCGGTGCGGGGATGAATCTGGAGGCCCTGCGGCTGGCGGAGGAATTCTTCGCCCGAAAGCCGGAGGCCCTGCCGTCGGCGCGGGCCTTTCTTCTGGGCGCGCTGGAGCGCTGGCCGGAGACGGAGATCGTCACCCAGAAGTCCCAGGTGGGTCTCCGGGATCCCAGGCCCTACTGCGCCCTGACGGCTCCGGGAGCGCGCGTCCGGGGCCGCCTCGTGCCGGGAGCGCTGCTGTCTTTGTTCCTCCCCCGCCCTCTGGAGACGGAAACCCTCCTCCTGGCGGTGGAGGCCTATCCGGGGCGGTTCACCAATCACCTGGTTCTGCCGGAGAATCCGGCGGACTTTGACGGGGACCTCTGGTCCTGGACGGAGGAGGCCCGGCGGTTCCGGTGCGGGAAAATGGAATCCCGCCGTTGCAAAACCGGGCAGAATGGGCTATGATAGCTCTATATAAGTACCGGGCGCAACCGCCCGAAGGAAGAGGCAGGCGAGGGTTCTCATGAAAATATCCCTGGTGATTATGGCGGCGGGACTAGGCACCCGTTACGGCGGAAACAAGCAGACGGACGGCATTGGCCCCCACGGCGAGATGCTGATGGAGTACTCCATCTACGACGCCCTTCGGGCCGGATTTCACAAAGTGGTCTTCATCATCAAGCCGGAGATGCGGGAGGGGATGGAGGCGCTCTTCAGCCGCCGCTTGGCCGGGAAAACCGCCCTGGACGGCAGCCCGGTGGAGACGGCCTACGTCCATCAGGACTTCTCCTCCATCCCCTCCTTTTATTCCATCCCCCCGGAACGGACCCGCCCCTTCGGCACCGTCCACGCCCTGCTCTGCGCCGCGGAGGCGGTGGAGGAGCCCTGCTGTGTCATCAACGCCGACGACTTTTACGGGCTGGACGCCTATCAGGCCATGGCCCGGGAGCTCCGCCGCCTCCCCGAGGCGGGGCAGGCCGCCATGGTGGGCTATCTGCTGAAAAACACCGCCAGCCTTTACGGCGCCGTCACCCGCGGTATCTGCGCCCGGCGGGAGGGCTTTTTGGAGAGCGTCCAGGAGACCCGCAATATCCAGCTCTGCCCCGACGGCACCCTCCGGGACCTGGGAACGGACCGCCTCCTGGACCCCAACGCGGTGGTGTCCATGAACTTCTGGGGCTTCATGCCCTCCATTTTCCCCGTCCTCCGGCAGGATTTTTCGGACTTCCTCCGCGCCGCCGGGGACGACCTCCGGGCCGAGCGGCTGCTGCCGGAGATGGTGGACCAAAAGCTCCGGGAGGGCACGCTGCAAGTCTCCGTCCTCTCCTCCGCCGGGCAGTGGTTCGGCATGACCTACCGGGAGGACCGGGAGGCCGTGGCCCAGGCCCTGCGGGAGCTCCATGACCGGGGCGCGTACCCGGAACATCTCTGGGACTGAGGGGCCCCGCCCCGGACCGCCGCTCCCCCTCCTCCGGGCGAAAAATCTGAGATAATTTGTCACCAAATTTTTAACAATTTGTTTCGACTTTTTTCGAGGGTTTTCGCGTATAATAAGGGCAGGTGATTTCCCGGCCCCTCCTCAGGGGGGAGGCGCGCTGCGGGATGGAGATACATGGGGAAGGAATCGGACATATGGAGGGAAAACGGAAACGGCGGCTGCCCGGGGTGGCGGCCGCTCTGGCGGCGGTGACGCTGCTGACCACCGGCGCGTCCAGCGGCGCGGCGGTAAGCTCGCCTTTGGAGGAGTGGGGCGCCTTCGAACCGGCCAAGCGGGAGACGGCGATCCACGTATTTTGGAAGAAGACGCCCGGGACCGGCCTTCCGGAGCCGGACGGCCTCAAGGAAAAGGCCCTGCCGGAGGGAGCCGGAGAGGGGACCTTCTCCCCCGTGGCGGAGAGCGAGGCCGTGGAGGATACATATTTTGAGGACGCCGTGTTTCTGGGGGACTCCCGGACGGAGGGACTCTCCCTCTACAGCGGCCTGAAGACCGGCCATTTTTACACCGCCGTGGGCGCGACGGTGGAGTCCGTCTTCTCCAAGAACGTCTGGAAGACCGAAAGCGGGGAGAAGGTTCCCCTGCTGGACGCCGTGGCGGCCCAGCCCTGCGGAAAGATTTACATCATGCTGGGCGTCAACGAGCTGGGCTGGACCAAGACCTCCAACTTTCACGACCAGTACGGCAGGCTTGTCGACCGGCTGCGGGAGGACCATCCGGAGGCGAGAATCGTCCTCCAGTCCATTCCCCCGGTCAGCGCCAAACAGGAGGCCAAGCAGAGCTATGTGAACAACGCCCGCATCCTTGTCTACAACGAGGTAATCCGGACCTTGGCGGAGGAGAAGCAGTGCGATTTCCTGGACGTGGCGGAATGCCTCACCGGCGAGGGCGGCCTGCTCCCGGCGGATTTGAATTTTGACGGCATCCACCTGAATCCCGCCGGATGCCGGATTTGGCTGAACTATCTCCGGACCCACAGTCTGGAGGAAGACGCCTAGCGGCGTGCAAAAAGGCAGAGGCCACCGGCCTCTGCCTTTTTATGTCTTCCGCCGTCTCCTTCTCACACCATGGCCCCGGCCCGCTCCCGCCGGCGCTCCAGAACCGGACGCTCCGCCGGTGCGGTCCGGCGGGGCGGCTCCGCCGCAGCAGTGGCGCGTTCCGCCAGCCGCTCCCGGGCCACCGCCAGCATCAGCTTGATGCGGTTCTCCTGGTTCACCCGGGTGGCGCTGGGGTCGTAGTCGATGGGGGTGATGTTGGCCTGGGGATAGAGCTCCCGGATTTTGTTGATCATGCCCTTGCCGCAGATGTGATTGGGCAGGCACCCGAAGGGCTGGGCGCAGACGATGTTCTCATAGCCCGCCCGAACCAGTTCGATCATCTCGGCGGTGAGAAGCCAGCCCTCTCCCATTTTATCCCCCACGCCAATGACGCCGTCCGTGAGGCGGACCAGCTCCCGGAACGGCAGGGGCGCGTGATAGCCGTTGTCCTTCAGAACCTGGATGACCACGCTCTCCATGCTCTCGATGTACTTCAGGATGAAATCGGACATGTGCTTTTCCAGGAAGCTGCCGCCATAGAGCCGGGCGGTCTCCGAGGGGTTGTAGGCGCAGTATTGCAGGAAGCCCATCAGCCCCGGCAGATTCACCTCGCAGTCCTGGGAGGCGAGGAACCGCTCCAGGTCGTTGTTCCCCAGGGGGGAGTATTTCACATAAATCTCGCCGACCACGCCCACTTTTATCTTTGGCGTCCGGCGGACGGGAACGGCGGCGAACTCCCGGGCAATCTCCGGCATGGCGGCCTTCATCTCCCGGTGGGAGTAGCCCCTGTCCGCCCGGACCCAGCCGCAGATGGTCTCCAGCCACCGATTCTGGAGGGCTTCCGCCGCGCCCTTCTCCACCTCATAGGGCTCTGTCTGAGCCCGGAGGGCAACCAGAAGGTCGCCGTAGTAGATCACCGCCAGGAGCTTGCGCAGAAACGGCAGGGTCATGGGGAAGCCGGAGTCCTTCTCCAGGCCGGAGAAGTTCAGGCTGACCACCGGCACCTGGGGATAGCCCGCCTTCACCAGGGCCTTGCGGAGCAGGTGGATGTAGTTGGACGCCCGGCAGCCCCCGCCGGTCTGGGTGATGATGAGGGCGGTGTGGTCCAGGTCGTACTTCCCGGAGGCCAGGGCGTCCAGAAACTGGCCGATGACCAGCAAGGCGGGATAGCAGGTGTCGTTATGTACGTACTTGAGCCCCAGCTCGCTGACCTGACTGCCGCAGTTTTCCAGCAGCTCGCAGGTGTAGCCTGCCTGCTCCATGGCCGCGGCCAGAATCCGGAACTGCACCGGGGCCATATTGGGGATGAGGATTTTATGGGTCTTCTTCATCTCTGATGTGAATTTGGGATACTGCATCGCTTCCATCATAGGCTCACTCCTGTTCCTCCAGGGCGGCGAAGAGGCTCCGCAGGCGGATGCGCACCGCGCCCAGGTTCGTGATTTCGTCGATTTTCAGCTCTGTATAGAGCTTTCCTCCGGCCTGCAAAATGGCCTGGGTCTCGTCGGTTGTAATGGCGTCCACGCCGCAGCCGAAGCTGACCAGCTGCACCAGGTCGCAGTCCCGGTTTTCACAGCAGTACTTGGCGGCGGCGTAAAGCCGGGAGTGGTAGGTCCACTGGTTCAGCACCGCAGTGGGAAATTTTTTCACCAGACCGGAGACGGAGTCCTCCGTCACCACCGCCGCGCCGAAGCGGGTCAGCAGCGTGTCGATGCCGTGGTTGATCTCCGGGTCCACGTGGTAGGGCCGCCCCGCCAGAACGATGATCCGCCGGCCCTCGGCCCGGGCCTGGTCCATAATCCGGGCTCCTTCCCTGCGAACCTGGGCCATGTGGTGGGCGTACTCGGTATAGGCGGCGTCGCTGGCCTCCCGGACCTCGGCCCGGGTGAGGTCCGGAAAGTACCGCCGGAGAATGTCATGGATTTTCTTGGTGAAGTCCTTGGGCCGGTGAAGGCCCACGTAATCGTAGATCAGCCGGGTTTCTTTGACCTCCGGGCAGTTCCCGGCGATGACCTCCGGGTAGTAGGCCACGACGGGACAGTTGTAGTGGTTGTCCCCCAGGCCCTCGTCCAGATTATAGGTCATGCAGGGATAGAAGATGGCGTCCAGTCCCAGTTTTGAGAGGAACTGAATGTGCCCGTGAGCCAGCTTGGCCGGGAAGCAGGCGGTGTCGCTGGGAATGGTGGCCTGCCCCTTGAGGTAGAGGTCCCGGCTGGAGAGGGGGCTGTGGTACACGGCGAAGCCCAGCTTCGTAAAGAAGGCGTGCCAGAAGGGTAGCAGCTCCCACATGTTGAGGCACAGCGGAATGCCGATCTTTCCCCGCTTGCCGGGGACGGGCTTATAGCCCAAAATCAGCTTCCGCTTATAGGCGTAGAGGTTCCGCTCCCCGGTGTCCGCCTTTCCCGTGACGGGGCGGTCGCAGCGGTTGCCGCTGAGGAAGGTCTCCCCCTTGGCGAAGGTATTTATGGTCAGCTGGCAGTTGTTGCCGCACAGGCCGCAGACCCGGCTCTCCGTCTCCTGGGAGAAGCCGGCCAGGGCCTCCCGGTCCAGCAGGGCGCTGGTCTGGTTGGGGGCGGCCTTGCTCCGGCCGTAAAGGGCCGCGCCAAAGGCCCCCATAAGTCCGGCGATGTCCGGGCGGATGACCTCCACGCCCATCTCCTTCTCAAAGGCCCGGAGCACCGCCTCGTTGTAAAAGGTGCCTCCCTGCACCACCACATTCCGCCCCAGCTCCTCGGGGCTGGAGGCCCGGATTACCTTATAAATGGCGTTTTTGACCACGCTGATGGAGAGGCCCGCCGAGATATTCTCCACGCTGGCCCCGTCCTTCTGGGCCTGCTTCACGCTGGAGTTCATAAAGACGGTGCAGCGGCTCCCCAAATCCACGGGCCGCCGGGCGAAGAGGCCCAGCTGGGCAAAGTCCTTCACGTCGTGCCCCAGGGCCTGGGCAAAGGTCTGGAGAAAGCTGCCGCAGCCGGAGGAGCAGGCCTCGTTGAGGAAAATGTTGCTGATGGCCCCGTTCTCGATCTTGAAGCACTTCATGTCCTGGCCGCCGATGTCGATGATGAAGTCCACGTTGGGCAGGAAGTGCCGGGCGGCGGTGAAGTGGGCCACCGTTTCCACCACGCCGTAGTCGGCGTGGAAGGCGTTTTTGGCCAGGTCCTCGCCATAGCCGGTGGTGGTGACGGAGGCCACGTGGAGGGCCGGGTGCTCGTCATAAAGCCGCTGAAGCACCCCCCGGATCAGGGGCACGGGGTTGCCCAGATTGGGCCGGTAGTCCGTAAAGAGCAGCCGGGCCTCCTGGTCGATGACCGCCACCTTCACGGTGGTGGACCCGGAATCCACGCCAATGTGAACGGGGGCGGAATAGTCCGCCCCAAAGGGAGCCCGGGCCACCTTCGCCCTGGCATGCCGCTGCTGAAAAGCCGCGTACTCCTCCTGATTTTCAAACAGCGGCGGCTGGCTCCGGTAGGTCTCGGAGGCGCCCCGCTCCCGGAGCCGGTCCGCCAGCCCCTTCAAGTCGAAGGTCTGGTCCGCGCAGAAGGCCGCTCCCAGGGCCACGAACAGCAAGCTGTTCTCCGGGCAGGTCCCCGCCACGTCCAGGGTCCGGTCAAAGCTCTCCTGCAGGCACCGGGAGAAGGTCAGCGGTCCCCCCAGATAGAGGACTTTTCCCCGGATGGGCCGCCCCTGGGCCAGGCCGGCGATGGTCTGGTTCACCACCGCCTGATAGATGCTGGCGGCGATGTCCTTGGCCTGGGCCCCTTGGTTGATGAGGGGCTGCACGTCGCTTTTGGCGAAGACGCCGCAGCGGGAGGCGATGGTATACGTCTTCTCCGCCTCCAGGGCGGCGGCGTCCATATCGTCGGCGGTCATCTTCAAAAGCGTCGCCATCTGGTCGATGAACGCCCCGGTGCCCCCGGCGCAGGAGCCGTTCATCCGCACCTCCATGCCGCCGGTGAGGAACAGGATTTTGGCGTCCTCGCCCCCCAGCTCAATCACCACGTCGGTGCCGGGGGCCAGACGGCCCGCCGCCACGCGAGTGGCGAACACCTCCTGCACAAAGGGCACGCCCACGCTCTCCGCCATGCCCATTCCGGCGGAGCCGGAGATGGCCAGCTCCGCCCTTCCGGCGGGGACGTATTTCTCCGCCACCCGGCGCAGCAGCTCCTCCGCCTTTTCCAGAATGTGGCTGAAATGCCGCTCATAGGTACTGTATACGATTTTGTCCGCATCGTCCAGCACCGCACATTTGATGGTGGTGGAACCCACGTCAAGACCGATTTTCAAACTGCGCTCCTCCTTCAGGCAAACGATTACCTCCCGTGATGACAGTGGTAACCGCAGGGTATCACATTCTTTGGTATCATACACGGTTTCGACGGAATTTGCAATCGGAAATCCTTTGGAAATCTGTAAAGAAACCGTTAAAAATGGCCTGTCCCCCTGCCGCTTGCATCTCTGCGCGGGACGTGCTATACTGATTCTATTCAAGGGAGAAACGAGGCATTCCTATGGATTCCATTCTGCTGCACTGCTGCTGCGCCCCCTGCTCTTTGAGCTGCATTGACCCGCTCCGGGCCGAGGGCATCGAACCCGTGGCCTTCTGGTATAATCCCAATATCCACCCCTGGAAGGAGTACCAGGCCCGGCGGGACTGTCTGCTGGAGTACGCCCCCGCCATCGGCATGGAGACCAGAGTTCGGGAGGACTACGGTCTCCGGGACTTTGTCCGGCATGTGGCGGGGGACCTGGACCATCGCTGCGCCTATTGCTACGAGCACCGGATTGAGGGAACGGCGCGGTACGCCGCGGAAAACGGCTTCGCCGCCTTTACCACCACGCTGCTGGCCAGCCTCTATCAGGACCACGACGGCATCGTCCGGGCGGCGGAGCGGTACGCGGCCCAATACGGCGTAGCGTTCCTGTACCGGGACTTCCGAACGAACTTCCGGGCGGGGAACCAGCGGGCCCGGGAGCTGGGGTTTTATATGCAGAAATACTGCGGCTGCGTCTTCTCGGAACAGGACCGCTACCAAAAGCAGATCGACCGGGACAAATTGAAATTCGCGGAGAATTGAAAAAGGGACCGGCGGAGACGGTTTCAGGCTGTCGAAAAGGTCTGCTAAGAGGCAGACTTTTTCATATGTATGAGGAGAGATACCGCCAAAGAAAAGCTGGCGCGGCGGATTCCGCCTGCAGGACGCTCCTTATTTATAAAGCAGAACGTGGATGCCCTTTTCGAGTATCCGCGTTTTTGGATAGACTGGGGGAGAGGCGCAAGCCTCTCCCCCCCGTTTGCTCCAGCGGGAAGTTACAGGGACTTCTCGTAGGACTCGATCATCTTCTTGAACGTGTGACCCGTACGGCCTTCGAGCTGCCCGGGGCATTCTGGGCGGCCCGCAGCCCTTGCCCGAAGACTTTGCAGGTACTTGTCCGTGGTTTCCCCGGTGAAGATTTTGATTTGCAGGCGGAGAGAACCGTCGTCCTGAGGCATGGCAAAAATCTTGTCGATGTACTTGTCCACAAATTCCTTGCTGATGAGTCCCTGGGCGGCGTCCCGCTCCGCCTCCCGGAGAACCCGGCGGATGGTGTCGATGTGTTTCTTAAAATCAGCGGCGGAATCCCGCTGCCGGGTCAGCTCCTGGAGTTCCTGACGGGCGGACGCTGCCTCCTGGGCGCACTGCTTGTTCATGGTGAGAAAATCCCTGTCGGAGAGCTCCCCCAAGGCGTTGAAGGTCAGAAGCTTCTGCTTTTTCTTCTCCGCCGTCTCGATGGTCCGCTCCAGGGCGCCGATTTTCCTTTGCAGGTCCCCGCTCTGGTCCAGGGACTTGTACATCTTAATATACTCCTCGATCAGCGCCTCAGCGTCAGTCTCCGTTTCCCGGAAAACCTCCAGCAGCAGGGGCTTTAGGTCGTCTTCGTAGACGGCGAAGGAGCCGCAGGAGTCCGCGCCGTTTTTGATTTTTCCGGAGCAGACCCACTTGCTGTTTTTCTTGCCGGTTTTATCCACGGAGTCCCGGCGGTAATAGGCCGCGCCGCAGTGGGTGCAGTAGAGCTTGCCGGTCAGGAGGTTGGCGTGGTTGCAGATGCCCTGGCGGCCCTTGACATCCTCGCTGCGTTTTTTCAGAATGGCGTTGGCCCGGTCCCACAGCTCCTCGGAGACAATGGCCGGGACAATCTCGCCGGACTCGTCCTTGAACATCACCCATTCCTCCGGTGGGAGGAATTTCTGCTTCTTGGTGAACAGGTCCACCACCTTGACCTTGTTGCCCACGTAGTAGCCTTTGTATTTCGGGTTGGAGATGACGCCGGACATGGTGGTGTGGGCGATTTTTTTCCCGTTATGGTTCCGATAGCCTTTGTTCCAGAACAGAGTCTCGATCTGCTTCATGCTGTAATCCCCGGCGGCATATAGCTCGAAGAGTTCCTGCACCATAGGCGCCTCGTCTTCGTCAATGACCAGCCGGCCGCCGTCCTTGACGTAGCCGAAGATGCGGCTGTTGCCCAGCACCACGCTTTTCTTGATTGCCTGGGCATGGCCGAATCTGACGCGGCTGGACAGTTTCCGCAGTTCGTCTTGGGCGATACCGGACATGATGGTCAGGCGGAGCTCCGAGTCCTCGTCAAAGGTGTTGATGTTGTCGTTTTGGAAAAATACCCCGACCCCGGCGCTCAGCAGTTCACGGGTGTATTGGATGGAGTCCAGGGTGTTTCGCGCAAACCGGGTAATCTCCTTGGTGATGATGAGGTCGAACCTGCGCGCCTTTCCATCCTCCACCATGCGGTGAAAGTTCTCGCGTTTTTTCGTTGTGGCGGCGGACAGGCCCTCGTCAATATAGCCCTCTACAAACTCCCAGGCAGGATTTTTGCGAATGAAATCTTCATAATAGGTGATCTGGTTTCCCAGAGAGTTGAGCTGCTCGCCGCTCTCGGAAGACACCCGGGCGTAGTAGGTGACCCGCAGGGGGATGTCGTAAATAGACTTGGTCCTCAGAGACTGACGGATGCTGTGCAGGTCCATGACTCGCCTCCTTTTTGATTTCGTTTTATCATGTTTAGTTTGCAGTATATCACAGAATACAAAAAAAGCAAGGGACCGCGAAAAATTCCGCAGCCTCTTGTCAGCTCAGAGCGCCGGCGCTTTCCAGTTGTTGATTTTCAATGCCATCCGGCTGCGCTCTTGTTCCGTGATGATACCTTTTTCATAGAGTATTCGGTTGTAGTAAGACAGCCAGAGCTGTCCCGCCAGGTCCCGCCGCTGTTGTGATTTTTTCCCGGACAAGGGACGCCCTCCTCTCTTAACGGAGAGGTTTTCCAATTTTTGCTTAATTTATACCGCCCCGGTCTCACACGCGGTTTGTTGCTGGGGCCGCTCATTCTCGCGGTCATCTGCTTTGTGCCCAAGGGCGATTTTCTTTTCACGCTCCCGGTGAAGTACCTTACCTTCCGTTTCATCGTGGAGCCGGACATCCCGGCGCTGTCTGCCGCCCCCGCCCTTCCATTTGCGCCGCTATGCCCGGCGGGCGCCGGCAAAGGAACCCCCTTGCACGGACTCCACCGGACAAGCTACACTGAAACAACGATGACCGCAGCGAATCGACTGGGCCGCCGCTCAGACTGTTTTGGAGGTGGGGATTATGGTGAGCACGATTTATGGATATGTCCGGGTCAGCGCGAAGGATCAGAACGAAGCGCGCCAGTTGTCCGCCATGCGCGAATTTGGCGTTTCGGAGGAACATATCGTGATTGAGAAAATGTCCGGAAAGGACTTTCAGCGGCCTCGATATCAGCGGCTGGTCCGGAATCTGCGGGAGGGGGATGTGTTGGCGGTCAAGAGCATCGACCGCCTGGGACGGAACTATGAGGAAATCCTGGAACAGTGGACCGCCATCACTAAGAAGCGAAAAGCGGCCATTGTGGTGCTGGATATGCCTCTTTTGGATACTCGGCAGGGCCGGGACCTCACCGGCACTTTGATTTCCGATATCGTCCTGCAGCTGCTGAGCTATGTGGCCCAGACAGAGCGGGAGAACATCCGCCTGCGTCAGGCGGAGGGCATCGCGGAGGCCAAAGCGCGGGGGGTGCGGTTTGGCCGCAGCCGCATAGAGACCCCGGAGGGCTTCGAGGAGCTGGCACGCCAGTGGCGGGCCGGCGGAATTTCCTCCAGGCGCGCCGCGGAGAGACTCGGCATTTCTCACAGCACCTTTCTCCGCAGAGTCCGGGAAGCGTGCGTTCGCTGACGGCCCGTCTGTCTGTCTTGATTGATGAACATGAAACAGGCATTGTTTTTCCCGCCGGGTGTCTGTATAATAAGCTGATTACAATTCCGGCGGCGCCGGAAAAAGGAAGTGGTTTTTACTATGGACAGACAAAGACCCAGAGGCCGGGAGAAACATGTCACCGGACCGGCCAGACAGGTGGAAAAGCACGGCGGCGGCCTCGGCTCCGGGCCGGTGGGCGGCTCCGGCGGTCAGAGCGGCCGGAGCTCCGGCGGTACCCGCAGCGGCGGCAAAGGCTCCGGCGGCGGAATGATGAAACTCATCATCCTGCTGGCGGTGCTGCTGCTGGGGGGCGGCGGCGGCGTGGGCGCGCTGCTGGGCGGTTCGTCCGGCGGCGGACAGAGCGCCCCCATCAGTCAGACCAGCTCCTCCGGCCAGACGGGAGGGCCGGATTTCAGCGCCCTGCTTGGCAGTCTGGGGGGCGGCAGCGTCTCCGGCGGCTGGGAGGAACCGGCCAACACCGGACGGCTGGACGAAACCGTCGCCCCGGGGGCCCGGGAAAAGTACACCCAGCTGCTGGGCGGCGGCCGGGACACCGTCACCCTCATGGTCTACATGTGCGGCACGGACCTGGAGTCCCGCAGCGGCATGGGCACCGCCGACCTCCAGGAGATGCTGGCGGCGGACTTGGGGAACAGCGTCAACCTGCTGGTCTACACCGGCGGCTGCTCCGGCTGGCGGAACAATCAGGTCAGCAGCAAGACCAACCAGATCTGGCAGGTGAAGAACGGGAAGCTTGCCTGCCTGGAGAAGGACCTGGGGGCCGTGTCCATGACGGACCCCGCCACTCTTTGCGGCTACATACGCTGGTGCGCCCAAAAGTTTCCCGCCAGCCGGTACGGGCTCATTCTCTGGGATCACGGCGGGGGCAGCGTCAGCGGCTATGGCTACGACGAGAAATTCGCCTCCACCGGGTCCATGAGCCTCTCCGGCGTGGACGAGGCCCTGAAGGACGCCGGGGTGACCTTCGATTTCGTGGGCTTTGACGCCTGCCTCATGGCCACGGCGGAGACCGCCCTGATGCTGACGGAACACGCGGACTACCTCATCGCCTCTGAGGAGACGGAGCCCGGCGTGGGCTGGTACTATACGGACTGGCTCACGGCTCTGGGGAAAAATCCCTCCATGCCCACCATCGAGATCGGGCAGGGGATTGTGGACAGCTTCGTGGACACCTGCGCCCAAAAGTGCCGGGGCCAGCTGACCACGCTCTCCGTCATCGACCTTGCCGAGCTGGAGGCCACGCTGCCAAAGGCTCTGGCAGACTTCTCCCGGTCCACCTCCCGCATGATCGAGGCCAAGGAGTACCAGACCGTCTCCAACGCCCGGAACGGCGCCCGGGAGTTTGCCCAGTCCAGCAGGATCGACCAGGTGGACCTGGTCCATCTCGCCAAAAATCTTGGCACCCAGGAGGGCGAGGCCCTGGCGGAGGCGCTGCTGGGGGCGGTGAAATACAACCGCACCTCCTCCAACATGACCAATGCCTACGGCATCTCCATTTACTTCCCCTATCAGAAATCCGCCAACGTGGAGCGGGCCGTGTCCACCTACCGGGCCATCGGTCTGGACGACAGCTACAGCCAGTGCATCCGGAGCTTCGCCGCCATCCAGAAGGCGGGCCAGACGGGGTCCGGCGGCAGCGGCTCTCCCCTGGGCTCGCTGATGGGCCTCTCCGGCGGCGGCTCCGGCGGCAGCGCAGACGCCGTCTCCGCCCTGCTCCAGGCGGCTTTGGGCAGCGGCTTCTTCGCGGATCGTTCCCTGGACCTGGACAGCGCCGCCCAGTATGTGGCGGAGCACCGCTTCGCCGGGGAGGACCTGGCCTGGACCAGCCGGGAGGACGGCACGGCCGTTCTCCGCCTCTCCGAGGACCAGTGGGAGCTGGTCCACTCCCTGGACCTGAACCTCTTCTATGACGACGGCGAGGGCTTCATCGACCTGGGTCTGGACAATGTCTTCGACTTTGACGAGGAGGGAAACCTGCTGGGGAACGGGGAGCGGACCTGGCTGGCTGTCAACGGCCAGCCTGTGGCCTACTACCACGAGAGCACTGTGGACGACGGGGAGCATTACGCCATTACCGGCTATGTGCCGGTGCTCCACAACGGCCGCCGGGCCGAGCTGCTGCTGGCCTTTGACGAGGAAACCCCCTACGGATACGTCACCGGCGTCCGGGCCGTGTACGGCGAGGAGGAAACCGGCACCGTCGCCAAGAGCGGCGGCGCTCTGGAGGAGGGCGACACCCTGGAGTTCCTCTGCGACTATTACAGCTACGCCGGCGCGTATCAGGACAGCTATCTCCTGGGCGAGCCTCTGACCGTCACCGGCCAGGGACTGACCATCTCCGACGTGCCCCTGGAGGGCGAGGTCCGGGCCACCTACCGCTTTACGGACCTCTATCAGCAAAGCTGGTGGACGCCGCCCCTCCCCTGACGGGGCCGCGAAACCGGGTGGAGTTTTCGTCCTCCAAAAAGCGCCTGCACCCGGAAGGGTGCAGGCGCTTCTTGCTTCTTCCTCACTCCTCGCGGGGAGAGAGAATCACCGCCGCGACGCCGCAAAGGATGCCCCCCACGGCGAAGACCCACCACGTGGTCCCCCACAGGTTCAACGCCAGCCCCAGGCCCACATAAACGGCCGTGGTCAGCAGCATGATGACGGCGCAGACCGTGCCGGTCAATTCCTTCCGCCGTCTGGCCTCCGGCGAGGGGTCGTTCTTCCGGTTGTACAGGGCGATGTCGTACTTGTCCCGCTGGAGGCCCCCATAGACAAAGGACCACACCGCTCCGGCGATCAGCAGCAGAAACACGCCTGTGCTCCAGGCGTCCCAGGGCGGTTCCTCTCCCAGGACGGACTCCATCATCACCAGCAGCGCCAGACTAAAGAGAATCGCGCCCACGCCCCCGGCGATGTGCCAGACAAATTTATGCTGGAACCGCTCTCGCTCCTCTCCGGTGTAGAAATCTGTTATGACGGGATGGTTTTTGCAGAAGTTCTCATGCTGAATGCCGGAGGCCACCAGGACTACCGTGCAGACACATACGCTCAGCAGCAGCGCCGCGCCGCTCCATATCTCCGGCAGGCCCGCGCCCTCCAGCAGCGCGGCCAGTCCAATCCCGGCGAGGATGCCGGAGACCGCCAGGGAGATCTGCCAGGCGAAGCGGGTCATGAACGCGTCGTACCTCGCCGTATCGGCGCCTCGGCTCTCCTCCACACTGCCCCGGAGGAGCGTGTCCAGGTTCACGGCGTACAAATCGCAGATGCGCAGCAGCGTGTCCATCTCGGGGAAGCTCTGGCTGCCCTCCCACTTGCTGACAGACTGGCGGGAGACGTCCAGCTCCTCGGCCAGCTGCTCTTGGGTGACCCCGGCCTGTGCCCGGAGGAATTGCAGGTTCTGGGAAAATGACATTGGATGAAACCTCCTTGAAATTTGTGCCCTGATTCTGCCGGAGCGGCGGACATGGCGCCAGAAAGTTTGTGTTGCGTTTTGGGAAAACCATGTAAACTTTCGGTTGCGCCCCTCATTTTAACAGATTTTTCACCCAAATGGAAGGTTCCCGATTGCGCCTGCGCCCAAAAGACGCTATAATGGAATCCTAGCAAAAATGAATCGCACAGGAGGTAAGGCCATGAAACTCGCCACGGCCGCACAGATGCGGGAGCTGGACAGAAGAGCCATTGAGGAGCGGAAAATTCCCTCCATCGACCTGATGGAGCGGGCGGCGGCGGCGGTGGCCCAGGCCGCCCTGGACCTCCTGCCGGACAAGCCGGGAAAATGCCGGGCGGCGGTGTTCTGCGGCGCGGGGAACAACGGCGGGGACGGCATCGGCGCGGCCAGACTCCTCTTTTTAATGGGGGTCAAGGTCCGGGTCTTCCTGGTGGGGGACTACGACCGCCTCACCCCCGACGCCATGGAGGAGGCCGGCCGCCTCAGCGAGTGCGGCGTGGAGCTGGAGACCTTCGACCCCGACGGTCCGTCCCAGGCCGCCTGGGCCAGGGGCAGCCACGTCCTCATTGACGCCGTCTTTGGCGTGGGCCTCTCCCGGGACGTGGCCCCGGGGTCCCGCTTTGCCGCCGCCATCGATCTTCTCAACGCCTGCCGGGGCGCGGTGGTGGCCGCCGACATCGCCAGCGGCGTGGAGGCGGACACGGGCCGCCGCCTGGGCCGGGCGGTGCGGGCGGACCGGACCGTCACCTTCACGCTGAAAAAAATCGGCCAGGCCGTGGGAGACGGGGCCCTCTGCTCCGGAACCGTTACCGTCCACGACATCGGCATCCCCGCCGCCCTGGTCCGGGAGACTGTCTGCCCGGTCCAGACCGTGGGGGCGGATTTCGCCGCCGCGGCCCTGTCGCCCCGAAAGGCCGGCGGCCACAAGGGGGATTTCGGCAAGGTCCTGGTGGCGGGCGGTTCCGTGGGCTATACCGGCGCGCCCTATCTCACCGCCTCGGCGGCGGTGCGCTCCGGCTGCGGGCTGGTGTACCTGGGGGTGCCGGAGAGCATCTGGGCGGTTGAGGCGGCCCGCTGCGTCTCTGCCATGCCCTTCCCCCTGGCGGACCGCCGGGGCGGGCTGAGCCGCCGGGCCCTGCCGGAGCTTCTGGAGCGGCTGGAGGGCTGCGATGTCCTGGCCCTGGGGCCGGGACTGGGGCGGCAGGAGTCCGCCCGGCAGCTGGTTCTGGAGGTCCTTCAGAAGACGGAAAAGCCCGTGGTCCTGGACGCCGACGGCATAAACGCGCTGGAGGGACATATAGATAGTCTGGACAGCCGCCGGGGCCGGGTCACCATTCTGACCCCGCACGACGGGGAGTTCTCCCGAATCGGGGGCGCCCTGACCGGAGACCGGGTGGGCGCCGCCCGGACCTTCGCCCAGGCCCACGGCTGTATCCTGGTGCTGAAGGGCCACCGGACTGTCATCGCTGGGCCGGAGGGCAACGTGCTGGTGAACACCACCGGGAACTCCGGCCTCGCCAAGGGCGGCAGCGGCGACGTGCTGACAGGGCTCATCGCCTCCCTCCTGGCCCAGGGAGCGGCCCCCATGCTGGCCGCGGCGGGGGGCGTGTGGATGCACGGCCGGGCCGGGGACCTGGCGGCGGAGGCGCTGACGGAGTACGGTATGACGCCGGAGGACGTTGCCGCAGCCTTCCCCAAGGTGTTTTTGGAACTTCAAGGAAACGGAACATAAAGGAGGTTTTCCGGTGCGCCATTGGAAGTGCGTACCAATGATAGCCCTCGTCCTGCTGCTGGCCGCCTGCGGAGGCGGCGGAGACGGGGAGACGGAGACGGCAGATCTGCGGGACCGCTATCACGACATGGCGGGCTGCACCATGGAGGCGGCGGTCTCCTGCGGGCAGGAGGGCCTGGCCTGGGAGGCGGTACTTCGCTGCCAGTACGTCCCTGATGGGGAGAGTACGGTGGAGGTGCTGTCGCCGGAGACCATCGCCGGCGTCCGGGCCGTGCTGGACGAGCGGACCTGGCGGCTGGAGTATGAGGGGGACAGCCTCAATGCCGGCGCCCTCAGCGAGGAGGAGATCAGCCCCGCCGCCTGCCTGCCCCGGCTGATGAGCGCCCTGCGGGACGGCTGGCTGCTGGAGGAGAACGAGGAGGAGTGGAACGGCGAGCCATGCCTCCGCCTCACCGTGGACCAGACCGGGGTGAAGGACGGCAAGATTCTCTCCACCCTCTGGCTCCGCCGGGACGGGGGGACCCCGGTCCGGGGCGAGATCGCCGTGGACGGGGAAATCATTTTGACGGCGGACTTTACGAGCTTCTCCTTTTGTGATACAATAGAGGAAAGCGGCGCCTGAGTTCCGCCCCGCACCCCTCCCCGCCCCTCCGCATAGGATGACATGGGGCGAGGACGCCGGGATTTGTCCCTCCCGCGCCGTAAGCGCAAGATTACGGAAAGAGGCGTATAAATTCCGAAACTGCGTGGGAGAATGAAAGTGGCCTCACCGAAGAGGGGAACGCCCCCTCTTTCGTGACGGGTACTTCTTTCGGCGGAGTGTGAACTTTGTGGATACGAGTGTCAAGCGTGGCGATATTTACTATGCCGATCTCTCCCCGGTGGTGGGAAGCGAGCAGGGCGGCGTCCGGCCCGTTCTGATTATCCAGAACGACACCGGAAACCGCTACAGTCCCACCGTGATCGCGGCGGCCATTACTTCCCAGACCGGGAAGACCCGGCTGCCCACACATATCGACCTCCCCGTGGACCAGAGCTGCGGCCTGAGCCGGGATTCCGTCGTCCTGCTGGAGCAGGTGCGGACCCTGGACAAAAAGCGGCTGCGGGAGCGCATGGGCCATGTGGAGGAAAATGTGATGATGAAGGTGGATACGGCAATCGCGGTCAGCTTCGGGCTGCCGCACGACCAGTTGGTTTGAGGTCCCCTCCCGGCGGAAGCCCGTTCTTCCGCCGGGAGTGCACAAAGGAGGTACATATGAAAAAAGACAGATGGCTGCTGCGCTCCGTGCTGCTCCTGGCCCTCAGCGCCGTGCTGATGACCGGCGCGTCCCTGGCGGCGGAGGCCGGGTCCGCCCAGGACCCCCTGGTGACCCTGAGCTATTTGAACGACACCTTTTTCAGCTCCGTCATGCAGCAGGTGGACCAGAAGATCGCCCAGCGGACCGGGCAGAGCGTCTCCGGCGTCTCCGCCGCCTCCTTTGCCGTGGTCACCCTCTCCGAGGGACAAACCCTTACCGGGGACATCGGCTGCGAGGTGATGCTGCGGGTGGGGAGCGCCGTCTGCGTCGCCCCGTCGGACCCGGGCCTCATTGACGAGACCACCGCCGAGACTCTGGCTGGCGGCAAGCCCCTGGCGCAGAACCACCTGTATATGATGACCATCGAGGGCCGGGGCGTCCGGGCCGCGTCGGGAACCGTCAAGGTGCTGGCCAGGGGGGGCTATTCCATTACCTGATTACATAACCGGACTCGCTTGCGCATAACATGCCGTAAGCGAGTTTTTCTTTTCAGAAAGGGGGCGGCGGATATGGACAAATTTCCCCTGCTGCTGAACGGCAGGCCCGCCGGCGAACTCACCGCAGAGCGGGAGGGGCTGTATACCTGGTTCAGCGCCCGCTGTCCTCTGCCGGAGGGGCTCTGGTGCGCCTGGGCGGTGGGCGACCGGGGCGAGCTGCGACTGGGCGTTCTGGAGCCCGCGGGAACCCAGGGGAGCATCCGCCGCCGCTTCTCCGGGCGGCTCACCGCCCCCTTGGGCCGCCTCCTCCGGGGGGAGGTCCGCCCGGCGGCGGTCCGGGAGCCGGAGCACTGGGACCCCGTCCCCGACCCGGAGCGGCTGTTCCGGGCCCCCTGGCTCAGCCAGAGGCTGCGGGGCGTCCAGGGCGCGCTGACCCGCATGGCGGACCAGACGCGGTATCTGGCGCTGCCCTATGACCGGGGGAAGCCCTTCCCGCTGGCGACGCTTTTCTGTTTCGCCCATATCCGGAACATCGGGGAGGCATCCTACGTGGTTTACGCCTTTGACCGGCAGGAACGGCCTGTTTTTTTGTGAATTGGATAATAAAGGAAAATTTTTAAAAAAATTTTGACAAACTTCTATCCATACTTGACATGCCGTGATATAATACCCGCAAATGGCGTCCAGAGCCTGGGGCATGACGCCTGGAACGTATAAAAGCCGTCCGCGCACGGACTCGGACCGCCGGAAAACCGGCGGAGGATTGGGAGGTCCTTTATGAAATGCCCCTATTGCGGCTTCAATGAAAGCAAGGTGATTGATTCCCGCCCCGCCGAGGAAAACAGCAGCATCCGCCGCCGGAGAGAATGCCTCTCCTGCGGGCGGCGCTTCACCACCTATGAGACGGTGGAAAGCCTTCCGGTGATGGTAGTCAAAAAGGATGGAAGCCGCCAGAGCTTTGACCGGCGGAAGGTCCTCAGCGGCATGATCCGCGCCTGTGAAAAGCGGCCGGTCCCTGTGGCCCGTCTGGAAAAAATTGCCGCCGACATCGAGCAGGAGCTCCAGAACTCCATGGAGCGGGAGATCAGCACGGAGGTCATCGGCGAGCGGGTCATGGAGCACCTGCGTATTATCGACCAGGTGGCCTACGTCCGCTTCGCCTCCGTTTACCGCCAGTTCAAGGACATCGACAGCTTCATGGAGGAGCTGACCAAGCTGCTGGCGGAGCAGGATCCCCGCTGACCCCCTTCGGTCTGCCGGTCTCTTCCGGCAGGCCGTTTTCCCCCTTTGCAAAGGCGCGGAAATCTGCTATACTGTCTCCCTGGATAGGAGGGCGCATATGCTGTATCACATTCTTGCCGTGGGCGACGTGGTGGGAGAGCCGGGGCTCCGCCACCTGGAAAAAGTGCTGCGGCCCCTGCAAACGCTCAAGGGCGCGGCCTTTACCGTGGTGAACGGGGAGAACGCCTCCGGCGTGGGACTGACCCGGGAACAGGCGGAGCGCATCCGCGCCGCCGGGGCCGACGCGGTGACCCTGGGCAACCACGCCTTTGGAAAGCCCCGGATCGGGGACTTTTTGGAGGACGTTCCCTGGCTTCTCCGCCCCGCCAACTACTCCGGCCGGGCCCCCGGCCACGGCTGCGAGATTTTTGATCTGGGCGGCGTCCGAATCCGGGTTTTGAACCTCATCGGCCGCTGCGGCCTGGCCTGGGGGGCGGACAACCCCTTCACCACGGCGGACAAGCTGCTGAGCCGGGGCGAGGCGGAATTCACCCTGGTGGATTTCCACGCCGAGGCCACCAGCGAAAAGCTGGCCATGGGCTACTATCTGGACGGACGGGTCTCCGCCCTCTGGGGCACCCACACCCACGTTCCCACAGCGGACGAGCGGGTCTATCCCAAGGGCACAGGCTATCTCACGGACCTGGGCATGACCGGCCCCATTGAGACGGTGCTGGGCATCGAGCCCTGGCAGTCGGTGGAGGGCTTTCTGGGCGGCCTGCCGGGGCGGTATCAGGTCCCGGAGGGGCCCTGCAAGATGCAGGGGGCCGTCTTCACCCTGGACAGCGCCACCGGCCTGTGCGCCGGCGTCCAGCGAATCGACATCCGATAAATAAGAGAGGAAGACCACTATGTCTATTGAGCGGGTAAGAGCGTATTTTCAGCCCTTCGGCATCGCGGGGCGTATCCGGGAGTTCGACGTTTCCTCCGCCACGGTGGAGCTGGCGGCGGTGGCCGTGGGCGTGGAGGGCGCCCGGATCGCCAAGAGCCTGAGCTTCAAGGTGGAGGACAAGCCCGTTATCCTGGTGGCGGCGGGAGACGCCAAAATTGACAACGGCAAGTACAAGGCCCAGTTCCACACCAAGGCCAAAATGCTGACCCATGAGGAGGCACACAGCCTCATCGGCCACGACGTGGGGGGCGTCTGCCCCTTCGCCCTGCCGGAGGACGTGAAGGTCTATCTGGACATCTCTCTCCGGCGGTTTGAGACCGTCTTCCCCGCCGCCGGAAGCGACAACAGCGCCATCGAGCTGACCTGCGAGGAGCTGGAGCGCTGCTCCTCCAACTTCCAGCAGTGGGTCGACGTCTGCAAAGCCTGGCAGGCGGAAGACTGAAGGTCCGGAGGCGCACGATGCTGAGATTCATTCACGCTGCGGATTTTCACCTGGACAGCGCCTTTGCCGCCCTGCCCCCCGGACGGGCGGCGGAACGGCGGCGGGAAAGCCGGGAACTGGCCTTCCGTCTGGCGGACTATGTAAACAGCCACGGGATTCCGCTGGTGCTGCTGGCCGGGGACCTCTTTGACAGCACCGCCCCCTACCGGGAGACCGGCGAGGCCCTGGCGGAGGCCCTGGGGCGGATGAAGGCCCGGGTCTTTGCCGCGCCGGGGAATCACGACTGGTACGGCCCCGGCAGTCCCTGGCTCACGGAGGCATGGCCCGACAACGTCCATATCTTCCGCGAGAACGCCATGACCTCCGCCAACGTGCCGGAGCTGGGCGTCGTGGTCCATGGCGCGGCCTTCACCGCCCCCCGGCAGGAGAGCAGTCTTCTGGCGGGCTTCACCGCGCCGGAGGACGGGCGGCTGCACCTGGGCCTTCTTCACGGTGAGATCGACCCGGCGGAAGCGCGCTATAATCCTATCCGCCGGGAGGAGGCCGCCGCCTGCGGCCTGGATTACCTGGCTCTGGGACACATCCACAGGCGGGGGGAGCCCCGGCGCTTTGGCAAAACCCTCTGCGCCTGGCCCGGCTGCCCCGAGGGCCGCGGCTTTGACGAGCTGGGGGAGAAAGGCTTTTACGAGGGCGTTTGGGACGGCGGGGCGGTCTCCCTGACCTTCGTTCCCTTCGCCCGGAGGCGGTATGAAATCCTGGATGTGGACGTAACGGATGCTCCGTCTCTCCGGGCCGCCGTGGAGGCCGCCCTGCCCCGGGGCACGGAAAACGACCTCTACCGTCTCCGCCTCACCGGGGAGACCGGCGAGGCGGGCGCGGACCCCCGAGCGCTGGAGACCGCCCTCTCCGGCCGCTTCTACGCACTGGAGGTTCAGGACCACACCCGCGTGGCGGCGGACGTCTGGGCCAGAGCCGGGGAGGACTCCCTCCGGGGCCTGTTCCTCCGGGAGCTCCGGGCCCGGTGGGACGCCGCCGGAGACGAGGCGGAGCGGGACTCCATCACCCGGGCCGTGCGCTTCGGCCTGGCGGCCCTGGACCATCGGGATTTGGGATAAGGCAGATTTTAGGGGATTTTGTGAAAAAAAGCTTGCAATCCCAAGGGGATTATGGTAAGCTATTCAGGCTACAAAGGGCGGTCCTCTGCCGCGCGCGGAAAACGCGCAGAAAAGCGGGCAAGAACGCCTATTATTACAGGAGGAATCCCCATGGATCTGATTAAGGAACTGAACAAAGAGGCACTGGCGAAAGAGACGCCCAAGGTGCAGATCGGCGACACCGTCCGTGTCCACGTGAAGGTGAAGGAAGGCTCTCGGGAGCGTATCCAGGTCTTCGAGGGCACCGTCATCGCCAAAAAGCACGGCGGCATCGAGGAAACCATCACCGTTCGCCGCCTTTCTTACGGCGTGGGCGTGGAGAAGGTGTTCCCCCTTCACTCTCCCTCCATCGACACCATTCAGGTCGTCCGCAACGGTTCCGTCCGCCGGGCCAAGCTGTATTATCTGCGTGGCCGCGTGGGCAAGGCTGCCAAGATCAAGGAAAAGCTGTAAGCGAGAATAAAAGAGAGGCGTTTGCCTCTCTTTTTCCTCTTGCATTTCCCGGTTCCCTGTGTTATAAATAGTAGTTGATATCGTATCCGCGATGAACGGGAAAATAACGATCACGCCTCGCCAAGAGAGGATGGGCCGCCGGCTGCAAGCCCATCTGCGGGACGCCGTTTGGTTCGCCCGGGAGCCGCCGTGGAGACACGGCCGGTCCGCCCTCCGTTACCGGGGCCTCAAGGGCGCGCCCGCAGGGCGCGAATCTGGGTGGTACCGCGGAAGGACCTGCCTTTCGTCCCATGGTCTGGGACGAGGGGCGTTTTCTTTTTTCCGCCCGGGATTTTTTGGAAAGGACCTGAACCCCATGAATCTCCTCCCCGTGACGCTGGCGCTGGCGCTGACCCTCTCCATCCCCCTCTCCCCGGCGGTTCCCATCGCCGCCGCCCAGGCCGCGGCGGAACGAACCGCCGAAGCCGAGGAGGCTCCCGCCCCCAGGACGGCGCCCTCCTCCCAGGAAGGCGCTCCGGTGACCTATGAACGACAGATGCCGGTCCTGATGTACCACCACGTGGTCCCCGACGGACAGGCGTGCAACGAGATGACCGTCACCGTCGGGCGGCTGGAGCAGGACCTTCGGTGGCTGGCGGAGAGCGGCTATGAAACCGTCCTTCCCCGGGAGCTGGCGGCGGGGGAGTCCCTGCCGGAAAAACCCATTCTCCTCACCTTTGACGACGGCTACCGCAGCAACTATGACCTGGCCTATCCCCTTCTTCAGAAGTATCAGGCCAAGGCCGCCATTGCCGTCATGGTCTTCATGCCGGACAACTGGGCCGGGGGCTTCCTCTCCTGGGACATGTGCCGGGAGATGACCGCCTCCGGGCTGGTGGAGATCGGGTCTCACGGCTACGCCATCCACAACCTGGACCAGCGGGAGGGGAACTTCGTTCCCGGTCAGGCCAACGGCGTCCAGCGCCGGACGGGGGAGAGTGAAGACGATTTCCGCCGCCGGGTGCTGGAGGACCTCCGCCTCAGTCATGAGCGCATCGCCGCCGAGCTTGGGACGGCCCCCTCCTTTTTCGCCTATCCCTTCGGCAAGACCGACCCGGACGCCGACGCCTATCTGAACGCGCTCTTCCCGCTGACGGTGGTAACGGGGCCGGGCAGGTATCCGGCGGACCTCTCCCAGGGGCTTCACCAGCTGCCCCGCTATACCGTCACCATGAAGCGCCCGCCCTGGGCGCTGCTGAAAAACACCTGAGTCCCCACATCCAAGAAAAGGAGCCAACCATATGAAAGAACAGTTAGAATCCATCCGCAAAGGAGCGCTGGAGGCCATCGGCGCCGTCCAGGAGACCTCTGGGCTGGAGGCCCTCCGGGTCAAGTACCTGGGCAAAAAGGGCGAGCTGACCGCCGTACTGAAGCAGATGGGCGGCCTCTCCGCCGAGCTGCGGCCCGTCGTGGGCCAGCTGGCCAACGAGGTCCGGGCCAGCCTGGAAAAGGCCATCGAGACCCAGTCCGCCATCCTCTCGCAAAAGGCCCTGGAGGACCGGCTGGAGGCGGAGGCGGTGGACGTGACCATCCCCGGGAAAAAGCCCCTCGCGGGCCACAAGCACCCCATGTATTCCGTGCTGGACGAGATGAAGGAAATCTTCCTGAATATGGGCTTTGAGATCATGGACGGGCCGGAGATCGAGCAGGCGGACTACAACTTCACCAAGCTCAACGCTCCGGAAAACCACCCCTCCCGGGACTGGACCGACACCTTTTATTTAAAGGAGGACTCCTCCGTCCTCCTCCGGTCCCAGACCTCTCCCATGCAGATTCGGGCCATGGAGGGCTTCGGCGTGCCCATCCGCATGATCTCTGCCGGACGGGTGTACCGCAAGGACGAGGTGGACGCCACCCACTCCCCCATGTTCCACCAGATCGAGGGCCTTGTGGTGGACAAGGGCGTCACCATGGCGGACCTGAAGGGAACGCTGAACGCCGTCATCCGGGAAATCTACGGCCCGGAGACCGTCACCCGCTTCCGCCCCCACCACTTCCCCTTTACGGAGCCCAGCTGCGAGGTGGATATCCAGTGCTACAAATGCGGCGGCCAAGGCTGCCCCACCTGCAAGGGGGAGGGCTGGATTGAGCTTCTGGGCGCGGGCATGGTCCACCCCAAGGTGCTGCGGGGCTGCGGCATCGACCCGGAGGAATACTCCGGCTTCGCCTTTGGCATGGGGCTGGAGCGGCTGGCCTTGGGCCGGTATAAAATCAGCGATATGCGTCTGATCTTTGAAAACGACATCCGCTTCCTGGAGCAGTTCTGAAGAAACGGGGGAAGTTGAGCATGGCGGATTATGTATCGGTTTTCACCTACAAAAACAACGTGAGCCTTTTGCTCCAGGCCAGCGGCGAACCGGTGATGGCCCTGGGGGAGAAGCTGGGGACCCTCTGCCCGGACGCCTATATGAACGGCTACAACTGGGAGGCCCTGCTCCGGTACTATCTGGAGAAACACGCCCCGGACATCCTGGAGGAAATGGATCCGGACCCGGAGGCGGACATGTACGAGGCCCACTGGCCCCTGACCCCGGAAAACGAGGCAAAGGCCAAACGCTTTGAGGAAATCATCCGCTCCCTGGTGGAGCATGAGGAAACGCTCTGCCGTTTCGTCCAGGAAAACGGCGAGGAAATCGAGTGGGACTGACCGCTCACTTTCATAGGAAAGAGGAGTTAAGAATATGAAACTTTCCCGTAAATGGTTACAAGAATTTGTGGACGTGGGCCCGGTCAGCGACCGGGACTTCGCCGAGGCCATGACCATCTCCGGCTCCAAGGTGGAGGTCACCGAGGATCTGGGGGCGGAAATCCAAAACGTGGTGGCGGGCCGTATCAAGGACCTGGAGCGCCATCCCGACAGCGACCACATGTGGGTCTGCCGGGTGGACATTGGGGAGGCGGAGCTGGTCCAGATCGTCACCGGGGCCTGGAACATTCACAAGGGGGACCTGGTCCCGGTGGCTAAGCACAACTCCACCCTTCCCGGCGGCAAGAAAATCACCCGGGGCAAGCTGCGGGGCGTGCTGTCCGACGGCATGCTGTGCGGACTCCATGAGCTGGGCCTGGACGAGCGGGATTTTCCCTACGCCGCCATTGAGGCCGCCGCCCTGCTGCACGATTATAAGCCCATTGACCCGGAAAAGCCCTCCATCCCCGCCGGTATCCAGCCGGGGCATAAAATCTTCGGGCCGGTGGTCTGCGCCCGGGTGGACCTGGTGATGCACAACGGCGGGGGGTACTGGACCTTTGCGCTGGATTGGGGCGAAGGCGGCGGCAACGTCCACAACGTCCGCCTCCAGAATATTCACCAGGGAGATCTGGTGGCCTACAACACGAAAACCCAATCCATCTGCACCCTGGCGGACCTCCACGCCGAGCAGCGGGAGTTCCCCCACTGCATCCCCGACGGCATCTTTGTCCTTTACGAGGACTGCAAACCCGGCGACGATATCAAGCCCGTCATCGGCGCGGACGACCATGTGGTGGAGTTTGAAATCACACCCAACCGGCCCGACTGTCTCTCTGTCATCGGCCTGGCCCGGGAGGTGATGGCGACATTCAACAAGCCCATGAAGTTCCACGAGCCCGTGGTGAAAGGCTGCCCCGAGGACGCGGACAACCCCTTGGCCCGCTCCCTGCCGGAGCTCCTGGACGTGGAGACCCCGGACCCGGACCTCTGCCCCCGGTACACCGCCCGAATGGTGCGGAACGTGAAGATCGCCCCCTCCCCCAAGTGGATGCGGGAGCGGCTGCGGAACATGGGCGTCCGACCCATCAACAACATCGTGGATATTACCAACTACGTCATGCTGGAATACGGCCAGCCCATGCACGCCTTCGACTACCGCTATGTCAAGGGCGGGAAAATCGTGGTCCGCCGGGCCCGGGCCGGCGAGGAGCTGACCACCCTGGACGGGAACGTCCGGAAGCTGACGCCGGACATGCTGGTCATCGCCGACGACACCCGGGCCGTGGGTCTGGCGGGCGTCATGGGCGGACTGAACAGCGAGATTGTGGAGGACACCGTGGACGTGGTCTTCGAATCCGCCAACTTCGAGGGCAGCTGCATCCGGAAAACCGCCCTGGCCCTGGGCATGCGGACGGAGGCCTCCGCCAAGTTCGAAAAGGGCCTGGATATCCTGAACACCCTCCCCGCCGTGAATCGGGCCTGCGAGCTGGTGGAGCTGCTGGGAGCCGGCGAGGTGGTGGACGGCGTCATCGACATTCTGAACTACGTCCCCCAGCCCACCGTTTTGAAACTGGAGCCGGAGAAGATCAACGCCCTGCTGGGCACCGACGTGCCGGAAAACGTCATGTACACCATGCTGCAAAAGCTGGGCTTTGAAACCACCTCGGAGCGGGGCTTCCTCAAGGTCCCCTCCTGGCGCAGCGACGTGGAGGGCATGGCGGACCTGGCGGAGGAAATAGCCCGGTTCTACGGCTACAACAAAATCCCCGACACCATCTCCGGCGGGCTCAACGAGCGCCGGGGCTGGACTCCCGTCCAGCAGGCGGAGAACACCGCCGGAGCCCTCTGCCGGGGGCTGGGATACAGCGAGATCATCACCTACTCCTTCATCAGCCCCGCCTACTACGACAAGATCAACCTCCCGGCGGACTCCCCCCTCCGGGACTCCATGAAGATTCTGAATCCCCTGGGGGAGGACACCTCCATCATGCGCACCACCACCCTGCCCTCCCTGCTGGAGATTCTGGCCCGGAACTGCCACTACCGGAACAAGGCTGTCCGGCTCTATGAGCTGGGCCGGACCTACTTTGCCAGAAACGACGGCTCCGGCATGGCCGACGAGCCCAAGGTGCTGTCCCTGGGCGGTTACGGCGATCTGGACTTTTTCACGCTCAAGGGCGCCGTGGAGTCCGTGCTGGAGGGCCTGCGCATCGGAGACCTGCGCTTCGAGGCGGAGCGGGGGAATCCCTCCTACCACCCCGGCCGCTACGCCAGGGTCTACAGCGGGGAGCGTTTTCTGGGCCAGCTGGGCCAGATTCACCCCGCCGTGGCGGCGAACTACGATGTGGACTGCGAGCTCTACGCCGCCGAGCTGCATTTTGACGCTTTGCTTGCCAGCATGGGCGGCACGCCGGTGTACCAGCCCCTGCCCCGCTTCCCCGCCGTTACCCGGGACATCGCCCTGGTCTGTGACCGGAACCTCCCCGTGGGCCGTCTGGAGGACTGCATCCGCCGGGGAGCCAAGGGCCTTTTGAAGTCCGTCGCCCTTTTCGACGTCTACACCGGCGCCGGCATCCCCGAGGGAAAGAAGAGCGTGGCGTTCAATCTGGAACTGCGCTCCGACGACCGGAGCCTCGCCGCCCAGGAAGCCGACGAGGACGTAAAGGGCATCCTGGAGCTGCTTTCCAGCGAGCTGAACGCCGTGCTGCGGTAAGGTTTTTTCCTTCCAGTAAAAATCTTTCGTAAAATTCCCCGCGAAACCCTTTACAGTCCGCCAAAAATCGAGTATACTAGAGATGATTCAGAAAGGAAGGTGGTGTTTCTATGGACGATTTCACCAGAAAATTCAGCCTCGCTTTGGAAAAGGACGCGGAGATTCATCAAATTCTCTCCTCGGTCTACAAATCGCTGGAGGAAAAGGGCTATAATCCCATCAACCAGATTGTGGGTTATATTCTGTCCGAGGACCCCACCTATATCACCAACCACAACAACGCCCGCACCCTGATCCGCAAGGTGGACCGGGACGAACTGCTTCAGGTCCTGGTGCGGAAGTATCTGGGTCAGTAACAAAAAGAGTAACAATCTGTCACCAATTTCGACTGAAATCCCACGGAAACCAGCTGGCCGCCCGAAGGGGCGTCGGGAGCTGTCCGTGGGATTTTTTATTTTTTGTCAGTTTTAGCTGGATGATACTCTGTTTTTTCGTCAAATTGCTCAGAATCGAATGTTGACAAAACGGGAAAAAGATGTTACAATTTGGTTACAAAATTTTTCAAGGAGGTTTTTTATGGCTGGGAGCAAGAACAGCAAAACCGAAGGCCTTGTATATAAGGGCCATCCCCTCCGCAGGGCGGGCAATCTGATCTACTACGGCACGATGGCCGAAAAATATATTATCATGATGCAGGTGCTGGACACCAGGAAGGAGCAGGATCTGGAGCTTGCCACTAAGGTCTCCATTCAGCTCCAGCTCACGGACCCGCAGCTGAAGTCCAGAGACCGCGTCGTCAAGAAAAGCGAAAAGGACAGCCTGTACGCCGCGATGGACATCGCCGCCGTCTGGCTGAACCGGGCCCTGGCGGGCAAGGAGAAGTAACGGGCTTTTCCGAAAAAACCGAAGAAATGGCGTCAGCCGCTTCACCCAACCGTTTTACAAAAGATACGAGAAAGGAAGCGTACTCCCATGAATCGACTTGCAGGAAAGGCCGCCAAGGTTCTGGCGCTCTCCATGATTACGATGATGTTTCTGGCCGTCTCCGTCTTCGCCGCCGAGGGCGACGATCTGGTGATTGGCATCGGCAAGACCACCGGCTCCTCCCTTCGTCTCCGGTCCGCCCCCTCGCTGGACGCCTCCGTCCTCACCATGCTGGACAAGGACTGGACCATCGCCGTCCTGGGCGAGGCCGACGGCTGGTATCACGTGGCCCACAACGGCGACGACGGCTATGTCTCCGCCGACTTCTTCACCATGAGCGAGGAGACGGAGTTCGAGTACTACGGCCGGATCAATGCCCGGGGCGTCAACGTCCGGGCGGAGGCCAACATTGACAGCGAAATCGTGAACAACCTGGGCCTGGGCAGCGGCGTCACCGTCACCGGCATTGAGAACGGCTGGTACAGCATCACCGGTACATACGGCGACGGTTACGTCCGCAGCGACTACATCAGCCTGACCAACGAGACCCCCCTGACCCCCGGCGCCAGCGTGGGCGACAGCAGCATCGTGGACTTCGCCCGGCAGTTCCTGGGTACCCGGTATCGTTACGGCGGCGCGGCCCCCGGCGGCTTTGACTGTTCCGGCTTTACCATGTATGTGTACAAGCAGTTCGGCGTCTCTCTGCCCCACACGGCCACCGGCCAGTGGCAGAGCGGCCTGGGCACTCGGGTTTACAGCCTGGGTGAGCTCCAGCCCGGCGATCTGGTGTTCTTCAACGACCCCAGCCGCAACGCCGGAAAGGCGTGCTCCCACGCGGGCATCTACGTCGGCGGCGGGCAGATGATTCACTCCTCCTCCTCCCGGAGCGGCGGCGTGATCTACTCCGACCTGACGGATGGCTACTACAATACATACTTCGTGGGCGGTATCCATATCTGATTTTGGGACAAGCTCAAGGCGGCGCGGTTTTCACCGCGCCGCCTTTTTGCACATGATTCCCGTCGCCGCCGCTTCGTCCGGGTCCGCCGCCAGACCTCTGGAGCGCGCGAAAGTTCCTTTGGTTACTTTCCTTTCAAGGAAAGCGACACGGCTCCCGCAGTCCGCATCCTCCATAATCCAGAGGCGCGCTTCCTTTTTCTTGAAAGAAAAAGGAAGCAAAAAGAACGTTTGCGCGCTTCGCAGTCCGGAGGACGCGCTGGCTTTTTCGACGGCAACCGGGCCGGTTGCGGCCTTGGTTGGTGGACGCAACCGGCGCAACCTGCTATACTGGCCATAAAAACAGGTTTTGCAAATGCCGGAAGGAGAAATGAAATGAGCATTGCGGAGATCATCAGACAGGCCCGGGAGGGTCTGGGGCTCACCCAGGAGGACCTGGCCGAAAAGCTGGAGGTTAGCCGTCAGGCCGTCAGCAAGTGGGAGCTGGGGGCGTCGGTCCCCAGTCCGGAGAATCTGGAGCTGTTGAAGGAGGTGCTGGGAATCACATTTCCCGCGCCGGAGGAGGCCCCTATCCAAGCCGTCTCCCAGCCCGCGCCCAAAACGCCCTTTTGGAACTGGAGGCGGGTGGTGCTTTTGGTCCTGGGGGTGCTGGTGTTGCTTGCGCTGCTGGCAAATGTGATGTTTGTGCTCCTCAAGCCGAACACGCATACCGACGCGCCGCGCCCCTCGGAACCGTATATCACCGGCGTTTACTTTTTTGATGCGGACGCCGCCCCTCTTCAGCCGGACCTGGGGGATGGGTGGAACGGCTTCACCGGCGGGGAACGGGTATTGGTGATGACGGCGTTCGAGAACGGCGCGGAAAACTCTGTCAACGCCGTCTCCTTGTTCCTGACTCCCGCAGGGACGGAGACCTTCGATCTCCGGGAACAAATCGCGGTCCAGGCGGTTTACGACGGCAGGGACTTCGCCCTCTTTGCCTGGGATATTCCGGAGGACCTGATGGGGCACCTGGAGGTGGTGCTGGAGTGCGGCGGGAATCTGCGGGTTACGGAGACGCTGAATGTCACGGCGGCCCCCTCGTTTCAGAAGTCCCCGGAAATGCCGGGAATCCTCTCCTTGAGCTCTGACGAAATCCACGCGGCAGCGGGCGATACGGGCCATTACATTCTGAAGGCCTACGGAGCCCCCTTCGCGGAAGTGGAGTGGACGTCCTCCAACCCCGATGTGGCCCGGGTGTCCAACACCGGGACGGTATTCATAGAAGGTGAGGGCGCCGCCATCATCACCGCCAGCTGGAAGGACCAGACCGCAGAGTGCCTTGTCCGGGTATTTCCTGCGTCCGCCGGCGAGGAGGGAAAAACAGACCTGCCGGAGGACGGAAGGGAAGGCGGGGATGTCCTTCCCCCGCAGTATATGGCCAAATAATCTGAAAAATAGCAAAGTTATCTTTCAGGCGGGCAAAGCCCACCGGCGTACGAACCCCCATACAGCAAAAATCAGGGCCTGGACGGCCCTGATTTTTTCGCCTCCAATAGCGCGGACTTCATCGCCGCCGCTCCGGCCCGATTCCCTGCCAGACAGCCAATGCGGGCGAAGGTTCTTTTGCCTGCTTTTCTTTCAAGAAAAGCAGGTCAGCCCTCTTCCGCCAGCTTGCGGCCCATGAGGACGCCCATGGCGGAGGACATCATCAGTCCCCGGGTCCAGCCGGAGGAGTCCCCCAGGCAGTGGAGGCCCTGGAGGCTGGTGTTGAAGTCCGTGTCCATCTTCACCCGGTTGGAGTAGAACTTCAGCTCCGGGGAATACAGCAGCGTCTCATAGGACGCAAAGCCCGGCACCACATAGTCCATGGCCTGAATGAAGTTGATGATGTTCACCATGGCCCGGTAGGGCATGGCGGCGGTGATGTCCCCCGCCACCACATCCGGCAGGGTGGGCCGGATGTTGGACTGGGCCAGCTCCTTCTGCCACGTCCGCTTGCCGTCCAGAATGTCGCCGAAGCGCTGGACCAGAATCTGCCCGTTGCCCAGCATGTTGGTCAGCTCGCCTACCTTCTGGGCGTAGGCAATGGGCTGGTTAAAGGGGATGCTGAAATTGTGGGAGCAGAGGATGGAGAGATTCGTGTTGTCGCTCTTGTACTCCTTGTAGGAATGGCCGTTGACCACGGCCAGGTCGTTGTCATAGTTCTCCTGGCTGACAAAGCCGCCGGGATTCTGGCAGAAGGTCCGGACTTTGTTCTTGAAGGGCCGGGGCCAGCCCACCAGCTTGGACTCGTAGAGCACCCGGTTCACCATCTCCATCACCTCGTTCCGGACCTCCACCCGGACGCCGATGTCCACGGTGCCGGGGGCATGGGCGATGTTGTGCTCCGCGCAGAGCTTCTCCAGCCAGTCCGCCCCCCGGCGGCCGGTGGCGACGACGGTGTGTTTGGCGGTGATCTCCATGTCCGTCCGCCGGTCGGAGACGGTGACGCCCCTGCAGACGTCGTTCTCCAAAATGAGATTCTGGCATTCCCAGCCGAAGAGGATTTCCACCCCGTTGTTCTGTAAGTACTGCTCGATGCCAAGGTAGATGTCATGGGCCTTCTCCGTGCCCATGTGACGGATGGGACAGTCCACCAGCTTGAGTCCCGCCTGGATGGCCCGCTTGCGAATCTCCTTGCGGTCCTCCGGGTACTCCAGACCTTCGATATGGGTGTCCGCGCCGAAATCCAGATAGATCTGGTCCGCGTAGTGAATGGTCTCCTGGGCCAGGTCCGTACCGATGAGGTTGGGCAGGTCTCCCCCCACCTCATAGCTCAGGGACAGCTTCCCGTCGGAGAAGGCCCCCGCGCCGGAGAAGCCGGTGGTGATATGGCAATAGGGCTTGCAGTTTACGCACTTGTTCGTCTGGCTCTTGGGGCAGCGGCGGTTCTCAATGCTCTGCCCCTTCTCCACCATGACGATCTTCTGCCTGCTGCCTTTTTTCAGCATCTCCAGGGCGGTGAAAATACCGGCAGGTCCGGCGCCAACGATTACAACGTCTGCGTTCATAGCGGCTTCTCCTTTATAAAGATTCTTGACTCATTTGGGCGACAGGTCCACCGCCCGGCGGACGATGGTCCAGGGGGGCACCTGCCGGGGCAGCTTCATGTGAAAGACGCTCTGAGGCGTCCGGGGCTCGAAGAGGGGAAGGCCCTCCTCGTCCGTCATCTCCGGAACCGTCATCTCAAAGGGCCGGAGGTTCGGTCCCACCAGCTCAACGGTATCTCCGGTTCGGAATTTGTTCCGCAGGGACAGCACGGCGTTTCCCCGGCCGTCGCAGTCTGTAATCAGCGCGGCCACCTGCCACTGCCGGACATAGCGGGCGTCGTCATAATACTGGCCCGGCGGACCGTAGAAAAACCCGGTGGAGTAGGGCCGGTGGCTGACGTGCTCCACCTCGTCCCGCCAGACGGGGTCCATGGGTTCCCCCGCCGCCAGAGCGTCCAGCCCGCGGCGATAGGCGGCGGTCACGACGGCGGCGTAATAGGCGGACTTGGCCCGGCCCTCGATCTTCAGGCTGTCCAGGAAGCGGAGGTCCTCCAGATGGTCGATCATGCACATGTCCCGGGAGTTCAGGATGTAGGCCCCGCCGCCGTCCTCCTCGATGGGGAAGAACTCGCCGGGACGCTTCTCCTCCACGAGGGCGTATTTGTACCGGCAGGGCTGGGCGCAGGCCCCCCGGCTGGAGTCCCGGCCCGTCATATAATTGCTCAGAAGGCACCGCCCGGAGTAGCTGACGCACATGGCGCCGTGGACGAAGGCCTCCAGCTCCAGAGAGGGGGGCGTCTTGTCCCGGATGGTGCGGATTTCCTCCAGGCTCAGCTCCCGGGCCAGGATAACCCGGCTGGCCCCCAGGTCGTGCCAGGCCCGGGCGGCCTCATAATTCGTGACGCCGGCCTGGGTGGAGACATGGCGGGCGGCGTGGGGG
>Ga0073908_1000597_pt1 | contig 58949 bp, 51 predicted proteins | sample MucameincwithD2O_FD_65484 | JGI IMG/M metagenome (GOLD analysis project Ga0073908, IMG submission 65484) | Mouse cecum microbial communities from Vienna, Austria - Mucus amended microcosms incubated with D2O | ecosystem: Host-associated > Mammals > Digestive system > Large intestine > Cecum... | reverse complement strand
ATTTTCATGGTACGGGCTGCTTCTGTCTGTCGGGATATTGCCGCTGAAAACACCGTAGGCGGGCGGCAGGTATGCCGCGTCTTTGTTCCGCCGGATATTTTCCAGCTGGGGATTCCGTGCCGGTTCGTCTGTCGGTGTGGGCGTTCCGAAATCCTGTTTCGTTTCCATGCCGCTCGCAAACTGGTAGTTGAATGAAAACCTGTCCCAGTTGTCGGTACTGTAATCATTGATATTTACAGTATCCTCGCGGCCATAGCCCGTACCCTGCCCGTTTGCGGCATAGGCGGGAACCACTGTGCCAATACTCAGGCTTGCCAACAGTGTCATTGCAAGTGCTTTTTTCATTGTTTGTGTTCCTCCTTTCCCGTTTTGTTTGGGTTGTCCTTGCTTTCCTCCTTTCATTGTGAAATGTTTCGTGTCGGCATCACCTCCCTTCCATTAGGCCGCTTTACGATATGGGGAACCGTTCTGCCAAAAACTCCAGAAACAATTCCTCTATTTTCTCATCAGGGATTCCGTCCGAAATCCGCCTGATTTTGTCGCGGCTGATTTTGAAGGAAATCGTTTTTGATTCCTCCTTACTTATAAACTCTTTGAAATTTCCGATTTTTTCGGCAGATAAAGAGAGATTTTTTGAAAAATTTTCGCGTATTTTTTGTGCAAGTTTTATAGTCAGTTTCGTGTCAGCTTCTTCCAGATAGCAAAACACTATGTTCTGGCTTTCTTCATCCAGATAGGAAATCTGGTACGCCGCCATAATAGGGATTTCCCCTTCGTCCACCAGTTCCAACAGTTCCGGTATCAGGTAAGTCAGCCGGATATACCGCTGGATTTCGCTGTCTTTTACCTCGTTAATCTCTGCAACAATCTTCCGGCTTAACTTCTGTTCAATTTGAACAGGAGCCAAATCATTCCTCTCTCCCTGTTTTTTGATTGCCTCTACCTGCAAACGGTACGCCCAGCCTTTTTCTGATGGCTGGAGCATTTCCCTGTGTTTCAGGTTCGCTTCGGTGATAATCATGACAGCTTCAATATCGTCTGCGTCTTTCACAATCGCCCTGATTTTCTTCTCCCCGTTTTTCCTGGCAGCATTCGTGCGGTTCTTGCCGGAGAGAATTTCATATTGTCCGCCTTCTGCGGGTCTGACAATCACCGGTTCCAACAGCCCGACCTTGCTGATGCTTTCCGCCAGTTCCCGCAACTTTGCTTCAGAGTAATGCTTGAACGGATCGTCTGGGTGCGGGACAAGCAGCCTGATATCCAGCGAAACAATTTTTTCCGTATCGTTTTGAATGCCAAACATTTCGTCATATGAAGTTTCTATGGAATCCGTCTGGGCAGCAAGCCTCTTTGAAAGTGCCTCGGTCATTGTGTTTTTAGGCATTTTTCACCACCTCCTCCGCCAGTTTTTCAAAAGCAAGTGCCGCCTCGCTGTCCGGCGAATGTTCAAAAATGCTCACACCCATGCCGGATAACTCTGCTACTCGAATGGAAGACGGGACAGTGTCGTCAAAAACACGTATTTTAGAAGCAAAATTTTTCTGTGTGTATTCCCTGATTTCCCTGCATAGCCTTGTACGGCTCTGGTATTTTGTCAGCAGGATTCCTTCTATTTCTAAGGAAGGGTTCCAGTTCGCTTTGATTTTACGGATTACATCCAGTGTCTGCACCAGTGCTTCATAACATTCATAGTGCGCCTCTACCGGAAGTAAAACGCTATCCGCCGCCACAAGCGCGTTGATGCTGAGCATGGAAATGCTTGGAGGGCAATCCAGAATGGCATAGTCATAGCCGTCCTCTACTTCAGCAAGGATTGTTTTCACGACTTCATGCGGCTGGATTTCTGTTTCCTCTCCCAATAAACCGATATTGCTCTTTTCCGCGATAAGCCTGTTTTGAATCGCCTCCAGCTTCGGGTTTGCCGGAAGAAGGTCAAGATTTTCAGACTGCCGTATCATGGCTTCCTTGATATAGTCTGTTACCCCTAAGTCTAAAAGGGCGTTTATTACATTTGCGACTGTAACTTTCAAACCGTTCGGGTTATGCCCTAAAAACAGGGTGGCATTTCCCTGCTGTGGGTCGCAGTCCAAAAGCAAGACGCGTTTCCCTGACTTTGCCAGCGCAGCGGAAAGGTTCACCGCCGTAGAGGTTTTCCCTACGCCGCCTTTTGCCATGCTGATTGATATTTTCTTCATAGGCCGCTCCTTTTTTGTATGTATTGTTTATTAAGGGCAGTTTCTTAGAGTCTGTACAGAATCTCTATATCAATTTTATAAATTAGAATTTATCGCTTTAAGACCGTGGGGCGCCGCCCCACCTCCCCGCAAGGGTCAAGCCCTTTTCAAAGGGCTTGTGGGAGTTTGAGGGCAAAGCCCTCAAGGTCATTCGCAGTTAAATTCTAATTTGCAGGACAGATATAACGTATTTCGAGGTTCTGAATAGATTCTTAGATTTTGAAAAAAGCCTGGAAAACTCCAGGCTTTTTCAGTAATATGAAATTAAACCGGGAATTTCAAAATATATGTCCGATATATGTACCTGCCATATATTATCAACACATCAGCTCATCAAAATGCTGCTCCCTAAAACACTTCATAGCAACATTCTAATCCAAATCGAACATATAAGCTATCCCGATGGCAGGAAGCAAAAACTGCCTGTTCATTTTCCAAATGATAAAACGCTTTTCTGCCAATGCTTTTCATGCCGTTTCAAGCAACACCTCTTTCCGTAAATGAAATCTTAATTCCGCCTGGATTTTCCCGATAACAACTTGGACAAAATCAGTGAAAACCCCGTGTTTATGCGGTTTCCTTAACTTTGTCTTATTATAGCACGTTAGTCAATTCTTCTGACTATACCTGTCGCTTTCATTTGTTCCATCCTCCTGCCCAAACTGCTATATTCCCGCGGCTGTACAGAAACTACCGCGAAAGGTCAATGCCCAAAGGGTGTTTGACTGGTGCAATCACAGGAAACCGCCGCCGGATTTCCGTTCCGTCTGCCGCTTCCTTTGTGAAAATAGTATTTGCAGGAAAAAACGAATTATGCACGCTGAAAAGGCATGTGAAAAACTGGAAGAGCAGTCAAACGAAGCAGATTTATATACCTGTTTTTTCGCCCTTGCATTCTTTCATTTGGTATGATAAAATAAAATTAAATTCAAAAATTTGTCTTTATTTCAAAGGAGGCGAAGGAATGCCAAAGGTGGCTTATTCCGAAGAAGACCGGGAGCGTATCAGGAATGAGCTCGTTTCAGTCGGGCTTGCTCTGATGGCAAAACAAGGCATACAGCATACGACTGTGGAACAGATATATAAAAAAGTGGGAATTTCGCGAACGTTTTTCTATTCTTTTTTCTCAACAAAAGAAGATTTAATCGTCGAAACACTGTACATGCAGCAGCCTAAAATCATTGCATACGTGCAAAAGCTGATGTCCGACCCCGCTCTGAGCTGGCGTGACGCAGTAAAACAGTTCCTCTTTTCCTGTGCTTATGGAGAAAAAAACGGTATCGCCATTTTGACAATCGAAGAACAGCAGCTTATTTTCAAGCGTCTGTCAAAAGAAAGCTATCAGGCATTCCGTAAAAAACAGCTCCATCTTTTTGGCGAAATTCTGGAAAATCTCGGGATATCCCCTGTTCCTGCAAGGGTTAATTTATTTACAAATTTAAGTCTGACCGTAATGGTGATACGCAGAGCCATTCCAAACACACTGCCCCTGCTTGTTCCGGAGGCTGTTGACGAAACGGTTGACTTCCAGATTAACGCAATCGTGGACGCTTTAGAGAAACTGAAAACATCTCCAACACTATGAATGAGGGAAACAATCCGTCCGAATATTCTGTTTCGGCGTTATATTCAGACGGATTACATTTTAACCAAAATAAAGATAAATTTAATGATTTGCCTTTATTTTTAATGATAGAAAACCACATATACAGCAGCATTATGCTGGAAATACCGAAGCATAACGGTACTTCATAATATGGCACTGCCCTATGCAGTTTCATATAAAAAATATGAATATTTAGGAGGAAAATATCATGGGATTTTTTGGAAAGTTGTTTAAGGGACCAGAAATTGACATGGAAAAGAGCAATGCAAATGCGAAGAAAATGCGTGACCTGTTCAACCAGACAGTAGAGGATGGGGACAATTACAGGCTGATTTTCGGATATACCGAAGATGTAAGCCGCTTCAATTATGGATTTGTCCATGGAAGTAAAACGAAAATCGGAAATTTAATTGTCGGCTGGAACGAAGCCAGCCAGACGATTGTAGTCGTTCCTACAGTTCCCGATCTGTCCGGCTGCGGCGACCCGGCCTATTACCGCCGTTCCGAAATTTTGAAAGCCTACCGCAACAAATACCCTACCGATGCTTTTGTCATCTATCCGGACAAAAAAGGTTACATAGGTATCAATGCTTACGACTGGCTGGAGGATGAAAAGCTGTTTGTTTATGTGTCGCAGGCGGAGGAACTGACAGCATTTACTGACTTTTTCATGAATCGATTTGCAGCAAAGTGAGGAAAAAAATGCCTATTGGAGAAATCAGCGCATTCCTACTGGTCCTTGTGATTGTATTTGTGTTCGGCAACCTGTGGTTTCATTTCGTTGAAACGATGCTTCAGTGGCTCAAAAAACGGTTTTCGCACCACAAAGAGCCACCAACATGGCACCCGCTCCCTCAGGACGAGGACAACACGAGGGATATTTAACATAATATATCACATCAAAAAGGCACTGGTTTATCATAACCAATGCCTTTTTGATTCCCAAACGCTTTTCCATCACAGCCTGTCCTTGACACACATTCCCCAGCATGTTACTATCTTTTACAGGAAGGTGAACATTTTGGAAACCCACAAAAGGATAAAATATCTCCGCGAACAAATCTTACAATTAAGCCCAGAGGAATTTTCTGAAATCATAAAAATAAACTGTTCCTTCCTCGGCGAGCTTGAAGCAGGAAAAACAGAACTGACCAAACCCCTTCTGTCTGATATTTGCCATATTTTTCACATAAACTCTGAATGGATAATATCCGGCACATTACCAATTTTTCCGGAAAGCGCCGCCCCTCTTGACGCTGAAATCGAAAAGTTCTACCTTGCCCTGACTGACGAGGGAAAAAAAGAACTGCATCACTTTATCCGACACCTGCTAAAAAAGCAACATCACTAGCCCCTGCATCTCAGGCTTTTTCAACCCGCCGCCTTTTTCTGAAATCAATATTCAAATATCACCCATTCCGCAATTTATCCTGTCTTTTTACAGAATGAAACCCGCTTCCATCTGGAAACGGGTTTTGTTGAATTTTTTATCATTTTTTCTCAAACCGGAACTGCGCCAGCAGCACTGCGGCAAATACCACCGCAAAACCCACCGCCATACGGAGCGTAACCGTTTCACCATAAAGCAATACCGAGAACAACACGCCGAATACCGATTCCAGGCTGAGCAGTATCGTTCCGACCGTTGGATTTGTATATTTCAGCCCGATACTTTGCAGGCTCAGGCAGAGAGCTGTGGAAAACAATGCCAGATACAGCACGTTTCCTGCCGCTCCCATAGAAATATGTTTCGGCATGCCGCCAAAAATAAGTATGCCAACCCAGCCATAGAGCGCAGCCACGCAGATTTGAAGCATCGTCAGCAGCATCGGGTCGCGTCCCTCGCAGAATATGGAAATCGAAACAATGTTCGCCGCAAAAACAACACTGCAAACCAGCGTAATACCGTCCCCAAACGTTACGCCGCCCTCCCCGTTCAGGGAGATCAACCCGATACCGACAAGGCAGATGACCGCTGAAAGCAGATGGTTTGCCCGCGGCTTTTCCCCTCTTACCAGCCAGTACAGGAACGGGACAATGACGCAGTACGCCGCCGTAAGAAACGCACTCTTACCGGGGCTTGTGCCGAAGGTCATTGCAGCTGTCTGGAGCCACGTTCCCAACGACATCGTGATACCTGTTGCCAGCCCGCCCAACAGGTATCCCCTGTCAATCCTGTGCCATTTTTTTATTGTTGCCAGAGCAGTAATTACACCCGCAGCCGAAAAGCGCGCTGCAACGATAAAAGACGCGCTCAACTCGTCCGCCGCAAATTTCTGAAATACAAACGCGCTCCCCCAGATTGCCGCTGTCAGAAGCAGCGCAAACGTTGCCCCTGCATTTCTTCTTTCGTCTGTCATATCGTTCCTCTTTCGTTTACTCGCTGTCGCTTTTCCAGTGTGCATATTCTTCAGAAGCGAAATATTCCCGCGCCTGTTCCGCGTTTATGGCAATCTGCTGCTGCAGCTCCTCCACGCCGGAAAATTTCTGCTCACTCCGCAGGAATTTATAGAAAAACGTCTGCAATGTTTCTCCGTAAATCGTTTTATCAAAATCAAACAGATACGTTTCCACAATTTTTTTCGTCCCGTTCACTGTCGGGTTTTTGCCGATGTTCGTCACGCCGTAATAGTATTTACCTTCATACAGTGTCTTTGTGGCATAAACGCCGTTCGGCGGGAACAGTTTCAAAGGATGCGCAATGATGTTCACCGTAGGGAACCCAATCGTGCGCCCCAGCTTTTTGCCCTCCGCAACCGTCCCCAGTATGAAATACGGTACTGTCAGCATTTTGTTTGCGTCCTCCAGGTCCTTTTCAATCAGGCAGCGGCGGATTCGGGATGAGCTTACGCGTTCCTCCTCGTACAGTACGGAAGGTACTGCAATCACCTTCACTCCGCGCTCCTCGCCCAGCCTTTGCAGCATTTCATAGCCGCCGGACGCGCCCTTGCCAAAGCGGTAGTTTTCCCCTACAATCAGCACACGGCACCGCAGCTTGCCAAAAATCAGCTTAATGGCAAAATCTTCCGCGCTCATTGAGGCAAATTCCTCATCGAAGGGATACTCGATATAGGTGTCAATTCCCATCTGTTCGATGGTATGCTGTTTTTCCGAAGGTGCCATAATGAGGGCAAAGTCCTCTTTTTTCTTAAACACCAGCATCGGGTGGGGCAAAAAAGAGAACACAACGCTTTTCAGGCCTTCTTCTTCGGCAAACTGCTTTGTCAGCTTAATCAGTGAGCGGTGCCCCAAATGCAGCCCGTCAAAATTTCCCAGCGTAACCGCTGTCGGGCGTTCCTGTTCAATATACGTATCTGTAATATGTTCCATAGCCTTATTCCTACTCCTTCAAATCAACATTTTCAGTGGTTTGACGTATAAGCCTGCTTCATCCTTGTGCACCGTATAAAGCCCCGTGAGGTTCCCTGTGCTGTCGTAAACCGCTGCGGTTTCCCCTTCAGCAAAAGCCCCGCCCTGCTCAGCAAAGCTGTACTCCGGAAGGCGTGCGCCGTTCACCAGCAGCTTCGTGAAACGCTCGGCGATGCGAATTTTCGGAAACTCCCGCAGAGCCTGCTCCATAGAAAGCAGATGATTTTCCGCCTGTCCCTGTTCCGCCCATTCTTTCAGCTGGGAAAGCCTGACAGAGTTTTCGATGGTAAACGCTCCCGCCGCCGTGCGCAGAAGTTCTGCCATATGCCCGCCGCAGCCGAGAGCTTTCCCGATATCGGCGCAGAGCGTGCGGATATACGTCCCCTTGGAGCAGTCCACGTCCAGCTCCACAGCATCTGGCGGCAGAAAGCAGCGTATCCTGATGTCGTAAATCTCAATCATTCTTGCTTTCCGCTCGATTTCCTTACCTTCCCGCGCCAGCTCATAGAGCTTTTTCCCATTCACCTTTATTGCGGAATACATCGGCGGTATCTGCTCCTGTTTCCCAATAAACGAAAGCGCGGCGCGGCGGATTTTCTCCTCATCGAACTCCACCGGGCAGGCTGCCAGAATTTCCCCCGAAGCGTCCTCCGTTGTCGTGGTAATCCCCAGCCGAAGGACAGCGCGGTAGCTTTTGCGCCCGTCCATGATAATATCAGACAGTTTAGTCGCCCGTCCCACGCAGATGGGCAGTACACCCTCCGCATCAGGGTCGAGCGTACCTGTATGGCCTACTTTTTTCATATGGATGGTTTTACGAACCACCGCCACAACATCATGGGACGTAAAGCCTTTTTCCTTGTAAATATTGAAAATGCCGTCCAAAACGCACCTTCCTTTTTTCAAACCTTGGGGACGCTGTCCCCAATCCTCTGCAAGGGCTTCCAGCCCTTGACCCTTCTTCTGCAAAACTTCGTTTTGCAAATACATATTCCCCATCTCATTTTGGCACATTTTTATAGTCAAAAACTACAATGCCGCATTCCCTGCATATAAATCCATTAAAATCAGATGGGCGGAGCCTTCCCTGCGCCATGTTGACACCATCTCCCGTGCACACGGCGCTTTTCTGTCGCTCCCTATTGAAAAACAAGTTGTTCGTGCTTCCCTGCAAAAAGCCCTCCTGCATTTCCTTTCCGCATCCCGAACAATCCATACCGTCTTCCTCACTTCCGCCAGAAACATCTCCTACATCCGCAAGGGCTTCCAGCCTTTGACCCTTCTTCCGCAAAACTTCATTTTGCGAATACAAATGTCATTATAAGAATCCTAGAAAATTTCCCCCATCGCATGGAATGCGATGGAAAACGGGTCAAGGGACAACGTCCCTTGCGGAGGTTTGGAGGCAGAGCCTCCAAGGTCTTACAAGGTTTTTTACACCATCTTCCCCACTTCCGCCAGAACCATCTCCCGCGCCTTTTCGATTGGCGCGGCAACCGTGCAGCCCGCCGCCTTGACGTGCCCGCCGCCGCCAAACTTCTGCGCCAGCGCGCACACATCATAGCCGTCGTTCCCACGGAAACTGCCCTTGACCTCCGTTCCGGTCTTTTCATAGAAGAAACAGGCAACCTCCACACCCCGCACGCCTTTCAGATAATTGATGATAGCGTCCAGTTCCTTGTTCGTCCCGCCGCATGCCGCAATTTCCGCATTTGTAATAGTGGAGCAGATGACTTTTCCGCCGAACAGCAGTTCCGCATTTTCTATCGCTTTCCCCAATATCTTCGCTTCCGAAAAGCTGCGGGCATCAAAAAACTCGTTGTAAATCGCCGTAAACGGGATACCGCATTCCATCAATTTTCCGGCAATCTGCATCGTCCCCGGAGCAGTGGAGCTGTGCCGGAACCCACCGGTATCATAAATCAGTCCGGCATACAGCCCTGCCGCTTCCTCCGTCCCAATGGGCAGGATTTCATGTATCAGTTCATACACAATTTCGCTGGTCGAGGACGCGCCCGCGTCCACATAATTCAGCAGCCCAAACCCTGTATTGCTTTCGTGATGGTCAATATTGATGCGCATGGGCGTTTTCAGGAAAATTTCTTTTGCCGCGCCCAGCCGTTCCAAATCGCCGCAGTCCAGCGAAAGGAACAGGTCAGCCTCCTCCGCCGTTTCCGGGCTGACGAGCAGATGGCTGTTCGGAATCACGCCGTATTTCCCTGCGTATTTTTCCAAAAGCACCCCTGCCCGCCTGCCGCTTTTTTCCAGCGCACCCGCAAAGGCAAGGCATGCGCCGATTGCGTCCCCGTCAGGGTTGGTATGCCCTGCCAGAAGCACTGTTCCTGCCCGCAGAATTTCTTTGCGTATGGCTTCAAAAGAATCATTCGCCGCTCTCATCGGCATCATTCTCCTTCCGGCCTCCGGAAATCTGATTCATCAGCTGGTCCATACGGATCGCATATTCCGCAGATTCGTCCAGCTTGAAAATCAGTTCCGGCGTAAAACGCAGATTGATTCTCTCCGCAATCAGGTGGCGGATAAAGCCATTGGCGTTTTTCAGCCCCTGCATCACGCTTTTTTTCTCTTCATCGCCGCCCAGCACGGATACATACACCTTGCAGTATTTCAAATCCTGTGTTGTATCCACGCGGACAACGCTTGTCATTGCCCCGATTCTGGGGTCTTTCAGCTCCGCGCGGAAAATCCCGGAAAGCTCCTTGCGGATTTCGTCATTAATCCGCGATATCCTCATATTGCTTTTCATAATTTCTTCACCTGTCTTTATCTCGGTATTTCTACCATTGTGAAGGCTTCTACCCAGTCGCCTTCTTTAATATCATTAAATTTCCTGAACACCAGACCACATTCATAGCCCGCCGCAACTTCCTTCACGTCGTCCTTAAAACGGCGCAGGCTTTCGAGGTCGCCCTCATACACCACAACGCTGTCGCGCAGAATGCGCACCTGACAGTTACGGACGAATTTGCCGTCCTTCACATAGCTGCCTGCAATCGTACCAACACCAGACGCCTTAAACAGCTGGCGCACTTCGGCATGCCCAAGCACTTTTTCCTCATAGACAGGGTCAAGCATACCCTTCATTGCCGCTGTAATATCCTCAATCGCGTTGTAAATAACGCGGTACAGCCGCACGTCTACCTTTTCCTCATCGGAAAACGCCTTTGCAGCGGGCTCAGGGCGCACGTTAAAGCCAATGATGATAGCATTGGACGCAGACGCAAGCATAACGTCGCTTTCCGTAATCGCGCCAACACCGCCGTGGATAATGCGCACGCGCACCTCCTCATTGGAAAGCCGCTCCAGGCTCTGGCGCACAGCCTCCACAGAGCCCTGCACGTCTGCCTTTACCACAATGTTCAGTTCCTTCATATTACCGCTTTGAATCTGGGAGAACAAGTCGTCCAGAGAAACCTTCTGCGGCGTTTCTTTTATGAGATTTTCGCGATTCCTTGCAATGATGCTTTCCGCAACCTGCCTTGCCTGCTTGTCGCTTTCCGCAACATAGAAGCTGTCGCCGGCGGAAGGCACCTCCGAAAGCCCAAGGATCTCCACAGGCGTGGAAGGGCCCGCTTTTTTCACACGTCTGCCCTTATCGTCCGTCATAGCCCTGATTTTGCCGAAGGCAGAACCCGCTACGATAGGGTCGCCCACCTGAAGCGTACCATTCTGCACCAGGACTGTCGCAACGGGACCGCGTCCCTTATCCAGCTGCGCTTCTACGATTGCGCCCCTTGCGTTTTTATTCGGGTTCGCTTTCAGCTCCTTCATTTCCGCCACAAGGATAATCATTTCCAGAAGGGTATCCAGCCCTTCTTTTGTCACTGCGGAAACGGGTACGCAGATAGTTTCGCCGCCCCAGTCCTCTGCCAGCAGTTCATATTCCACAAGCTCCTGCTTTACGCGGTCAGGGTTTGCGGACGGTTTATCCATTTTATTGATTGCTACGATAATTTCCACACCCGCAGCCTTCGCGTGGTTGATTGCCTCGATTGTCTGAGGCATTACGCCGTCATCTGCCGCAACGACCAGTATCGCAATATCTGTAATCTGCGCGCCGCGCATTCGCATTGCCGTAAACGCCTCATGTCCGGGCGTATCCAGGAATGTAATCGGCTTGCCGCCGATCTGCACCGTATACGCACCAATGTGCTGAGTAATGCCGCCGGCTTCGCCCTTTGTCACATTACTGTGGCGGATAGCGTCCAGCAGGGAGGTTTTGCCGTGGTCAACATGGCCCATAACTACTACAACAGGCGGGCGTTCTTTCAGATCGTTCTCATCGTCCTCCTGCTCGGCAAAAACTTCTTCCATGATATCCTTTTCTTCTTCCTGCTCCAGAATTACATTATATTCCTCCGCGATTTCCGCAGCAGTATCAAAGTCAATTACAGCATTAAGGTTCAGCATTTTGCCCTTTTTCATCAGGTTCATAACAAGGTCAGATGCTTTCTTGCCCAAAACTTCCGCCAGGCCTTTTACCGTAATGCTTTCCGGTATGCTCTTGAGGACGGGTTCCGCGTTTGCCGCAGTCTGTGCCGCCTGTGCTGCCTCCTGTTCTTTTTTCAGGGCAGCCTGTTCTTCCAGTTCACGCCTTCTGCGTTCCATCGGGTTCTCGCGCACTCTCGGCTCTTTCTTTACGCCTTTTTTATTCTTGTTGTTTCCGCCGTTTTTATTCTGGGCATTCTGCTGGTTCGGCGTATTCTGAGGTCTGTTTTGTCCTGCCGGAGCGTTCGGCTTCTGCCCGCCCTGTCTTTGTGCGTTGTTCTGTCCGCCCTGTCTTTGCGCGTTGTTCTGTCCGCCCTGTCTTTGCGCATTATTCTGTCCGCCCTGACGTGGTGCATTGCCCTGCCCGCCATTCTGGCGGGGTGCGCCGTCCTGTCTGGGTGCATGGCGTTGGTCGCCTACGGGACGCTGGTCGCCGTGTCTGCGGTTTCCGTCCTTCTTCTGCTGTCCGTCTTTTTTCTGCTGGCCGCCCTGCTTTTGTGCGTCCTGTTTGGGCGCAGGCTTCTGTGTCTCCTGCTTCGGCGCGTCCTGTTTGGCTGTGTCCTGTTTCGGCGCGTCCTTCTTCTCCGTATTCTGACGGTAGAGCTTTGTCACCTTATCCGCGTCTTCTTCTCCCAGCATGCTCATATGGCTCGTGGCTTCGATTCCGATTTCCTTCATCCTTGCCATCAATTCTTTATTTGCAACCCCCAGCTGCTTTGCTAATTCGTAAATCCGTATTTTCGACATTCACAACACCTCATCTTTCCATCTGTCAATCCCTCGTATCAAATTCTTTTATATTTTCTCCCGCCAGCGTTTTCAGTTTTTCCGCAAAGCCTTTTTCCGTCACCGCGATAATCGACCGCTGTTCCGTCCCGATGGCTCTGCCCAGTTCTTCCTTGTTTCCTGCTTCCACAAAAGCTATTCCATAATACGCCGCGGAATTCCTGAATTTTTTCTTTGTATTCGCGGAGGCGTCCCCCGCCAGTATCAGCAGCTCTGCATTTTTCTTCCGGACAGCCTGTTCCGCCGCCGTTTCTCCGGCTTCCAGATTGCCGGAGCGTTTGCAGAGTCCCAGAAGGGAATAAAATTTACGCATCTGTCCCTTCCTCCATCTCCCGCAGAAGCTGTTCGTATACCTCCTTGGGCACCGCCGCCTTGAATGAGCGTTCCAGCCCCTTTGATTTCTGTGCTTTCGCAAGGCAGTCCGCATTGGCGCAGATATACGCGCCGCGCCCCGGCTTTTTACCCGTCCTGTCCAGAGAAAATTCCCCGGCTTCGTTTCTTACAATGCGGATCAGTTCCTTTTTATTTTTCATCTCCTGACACCCAGTGCATTTTCTGAGCGGAATTTTCCTCTGTTTCATTCAAACGGCCTCCTGTTTCCTCTCAGTCCTCTATGGGTTCGTCTGTTTCCTCAAAATCTTCGCCCTCAGCGTCTGTATCCTCAGCATCTGTCCCGGCTGTTTCTTCCACTGCCTCAGCTGTTTCTTCCATTTCGTCTACTGCCTCGGCTGTTTCCATTTCCTCGTCAAAATCCTCCTCGTCTTCCATGAGGAAATTCGTTTCCAACGCCTGCGTTTCGCTCTTGATATCAATACGCCAGCCGGTCAGCTTCGCGGAAAGCCTTGCGTTCTGCCCCTCTTTGCCAATGGCAAGGGAAAGCTGATGATCCGGCACAACGATTTTTGCACTCTGTTCTTTCCTGTTCAGCGCGACAGCCAGCACCTTGGAAGGGCTGAGCGCAGCCGCAATAAACTCCTTCGGGTCCTCGCTCCAGTTGATGACGTCAATTTTTTCGCCGCCCAGCTCGCTGACAATCACGTTTACGCGGTAGCCGTTCTGGCCGACACACGCGCCCAGTGCATCTACATTTTCATTTTTAGAATATACGGCAATCTTCGTCCTGCTCCCGGCTTCGCGCGCGATGCTCTTAATTTCCACCGTACCATCGTGTACCTCCGGCACTTCCTGCTCAAACAGGCGTTTTACAAGCTCCGGATGCGTTCTGGATACAAAGATCTGCGGCCCTTTTGTCGTCTGCTTCACTTCCAGAACGTAAACCTTTACCCTGTCCATGAAATTGTACTGTTCGCCGGGAATCTGCTCATTCGCGGCAAGCACCGCGTCAATCTTGCCCATCTGCACGATGACGTTGCGGCGTTCCTTCCGCTGCACGATACCCGTCACAACCTCGCGTTCCTTCGTGATATACTGATTATACAGTATTTCACGTTCTGCCTCGCGGAATTTCTGCACGACCACCTGCTTTGCGGTCTGCGCGGAAATACGCCCAAAATCCTTCGGCGTCACTTCAAAGTCGATTACATCGCCTACTGCATAATTGGGGTCAAGCACCCGCGCCGCTTCGAGCGAAATTTCGTTCTGGCTGTCCTCCACAGGATTTGCAACGGTCTTCTGCGCATAGCAGGCTACGTCTCCGCTTTCCCTGTCGATTACGACCTTAATGTTCTGTCCGCTCCCGAAATTTTTCTTGCAGGCGGAAACCAGCGAAGCCTCAATCGCTTCAAAAATAATCTCCCTGTCGATGCCCTTTTCTTTCTCAATCAGTTTCAGTGCCTCGATAAATTCCACTCTGTCCATTTTTCCCGTTTCCTCCCTTTTACAACAGCACCGCCAGACGCACGCTGGCAATATCTTTCCGTTCAAATGCAAATATTTTTCCGTCTTCTTCCAAAGAAACAACGCCGTCCGCAAGCCCCAGCAGTTTCCCCTGGAACTGCTTGCGTCCCTCCTGTGCCTTATACAGCTTTACGTCAATCATTTCGCCCTGATATTTTACAAAATCTTCGTCCTTTTTCAGCGGCCTGTCAATTCCCGGGGAACTGACCTCGAGGATATACGCCTGTTCAATGGGGTCAGCCTCATCCAGCTTTGCCTCCAGCGCACGGCTGACTGCCTCACAGTCGTCAATAGTCACGCCGCCCTCCTTGTCGATATAAACCCGCAGATACCAGTTCGCGCCTTCCTTTACAAATTCCAAATCAGCCAGCTCCACGCCGCATTCCGCCGTTATCGGCTCCAGATACGGCAGAACCTTCTGTTCCGTATTGCCTGCCTTTGCCATTTTCACACCTCATTACGCTCTTTTTCTCTGCCGGAAAAATGCAGTACAGCCAAAAGGATAAAATCCCCTCCGGCTTACAATAACAAAGAGTGGGCTTTAACCCACTCTTTCATCCGACAACTATACCTTTTCTGCTCTCAGTATAACATGCTTTCCTTCCCATTGCAAGTATTTTCCGTAAATTTCCCGGCTTCCGCCTTTCCATGCAAAATAAACAGGGTTTGGGATCTCCCATCTGAACCACACTTTTCCGCTGTTTGAAAAATATAGTTACAAATCCCGGAAAAGATGATATACTGTTTTTTGTAACTTACGGACTGTCCTGTCCCCGCAAACGGGAGAGGGCCTGAACGGAGAAAGGAGCAGGGCTTTCCGCCCGACAAACGATATGAATACAGACCAGCAGAACGGCCAGCGTCCCCCCAGAAAGAAAACCTCCCCCACAGACATCATCATGATGGTGCTGGGCATAATGATATTGTTCCGCACGCCGTGGAACAATATGAACAGCTTTCACTACCTGCTGTTTTTCCTTTACGCGCTCTGCATCATGCTGCGGATTACAAATCTCCGAAAGGAACGCATGAACCAGATGGAAGCAGAAAGGCGGAAAGCGGAGGCAGCCGCTATGGCTCTGGAAAACAAGGCCGCGGAAACTCTGCCCGAAAGCAGGGAAACAGAAGAATAAATACACGAAAAGCCGCAGAAAAACCTCTGCGGCTCTTTTTTATTTCTGTCCGAATTTGTAGCCCACACTCCAAACAGTACGGATGCCCCATTCATCCTCCTGATTCAGCTTTTCCCGTATCCTTTTGACATGCACGTCCACCGTACGGGTATCCCCGACATATTCATAGCCCCAAATCTGGTCCAGCAGCTGTTCCCTCGTAAACACCCTGTTCGGGTGCTTTGCCAGATAAAACAGCAGTTCAAATTCTTTCGGCGGAAATTCCAGTCCCCTGCCATGGTATGTAACGGAATAATTGGAGATATTGATTTCCAGATTGGGAAAACGCAGAATATCCCCCTCCTCCTGCTGCGGCTCATACCGCCTCAGGACTGCTTTCACCCGCGCGACAAGCTCTTTCGGGTCAAACGGCTTTACAATATAATCATCTGCGCCCAGTTCCAGCCCCAGCACTTTATCAAAGGTTTCCCCCTTTGCCGTCAGCATAATGACCGGTACGCGGCTTGTCTTACGGATTTCTGCACAGACCTGATAGCCGTCCATCCCCGGCAGCATCAGGTCAAGCAGTATCAAATCCGGCTGAAACGCAGATACCATCTGTATCGCCTCCCTGCCATCATGAACCTCTTTTGTTTCAAAGCCTTCCTTTTCCACATAAAGCGAAACCAACTCCGCGATATGCATATCGTCATCCACAATCAGAATCTTCTGTTTTCCGCTCATTTTTCCGCCTTCTTCCAAAATTCCTCATCTGTCGTTTTCTGTCGTTCACAGGCTTTGCAGCCACCCCGCCCTTTATTTCTTCTCCACGATTTCCTGCAAATAATACTCCTTCATGCAGGCAAAGGTTTCCTGACTGATGCAATGCTCCATCCGACAGGCGTCCTCCAATGCGGTTTCCTCGCTCACGCCAATGTCGATCAGCATTTGTGAAATTATACAATGCCTTTCATATGTCCGTTCCGCGATTTCACACCCCTTGTCTGTCAAGACGATACGCCCTTTTTCTTCTATCTGCACATACCCCTCTGTTTTCAGCTTCTTCATGGCGTTGCTGATGCTGGGTTTGCTGAATCCAAGTTCAGTCGCAATGTCCACAGAACGCACAAAGCCTGTCCGCTGGTTCAGGATATAAATTGTTTCCAGATAGTTCTCCATAGATTCCTGTATTTTCATCATCCGTCCCCTTTCTTCCTTTCCTCTTATGGTAACAAAAAAACAGGGGCTTGACAATGCTTTTCTTTGCGCCCGATGGGAGGAAAAAGGTGCGCATATGTTCTGTAGAAAAACTCCTTTTTCTTCGGAATTTTTTACAAGATATTTCCGTCAGTCCATGCATTTTTTTTGCAATTTTTTTATTGACTTTTCAGTCAAAATAAGGCATGATATTGCTAGCGATAAATGCGGCAGTGCGCGCATCCGGGCGTCTGCCAATCGTATTTTAATATTGCTTGCTTCTGTAGTTTGGGGTTTTCTCCTAACGCCAAACTATTTTGAATCAAACTTTTCATCTCTTCTTGCCATTGTCTGTAAACATAGCGGAACGCCCCCTAACTGTTCTTCTGTGTGACAGTGGCAACCCTTACGCAGCGGCTTTCTCCCCCAAGAAAGCCGCTGTACCCCTTTATGCGGAAAAATCCAAAAAACAGCCGCAGCACTGTTGAAAAGTATCGCTTACCCATTTGAGTTTTTTTCCATTTTGTAGTATGATACCCATATACCAGAAAACGGGCGGGAATCCTGCCCAGACAACTCAGAAAGAAGGTTTTTTTATGTATCGTACACTGTACGGCCCTCAGGGCGGTCATATCAATCTGGATGGACGCGACGTTATCAATATGGCGTCCAATAACTACCTCGGTCTGGCGAACCATCCCGCACTTGTCGCAGCGGCAAAAGAAGCCATCGACCAGTTCGGCGTTGGCCCCTGTGCAAGCCGCAATATCGTCGGGAATTTTACAATCCATGATGAATTGGAGGAAAAACTCGCAAAATTCAAAGATGTCGAGGCAACGCTCGTTTTCAACTGCGGCGTTTCCGCAAATTCCGGCGTAATCCCCTGCCTTGTCGGCAAAGGCGATACCATTTACAGCGATGAGCTTAACCACGGCAGCATCATCGACGGATGCCGTCTTTCCCGCGCGGAAATCAAAGTTTTCAAGCATATGGATATGGATTCCCTCGAAGCAAAGCTGAAAGAACCTGTAACCGGCAAACGGCTTATCATCACAGACGGTGTATTCAGCATGGACGGCGACCTTGCGCCCCTGCCCGATATGGATGACCTTGCCGATAAATACGACGCAACGCTTGTTGTGGACGATGCACACGGCGATGGCGTTATGGGCCCCTACGGCAAAGGTACTGTGGAGCATTTTGGCCTGCGCGACCGCATCCATATCGAAACAGGCTCCCTTTCCAAGGCATTCGGCGCGGCTGGCGGCTTTGTGGCAGGCTCCCGCGAGCTGATTGATAAAATCCGCCCGCAGGCAAGAAGCTTTATTTTTACTGCATCCCCCCTTGCCCCCTGTCTGACAGCAGCTGCCCTGAAAGCCGTTGAAATGGTTTCCGCAGACGATTCTCTTGTAAAGAAGCTGTGGGAAAATCGGGAATATTTCGCAGCACGTATGCAGAAACTGGGGCTGAATATCGGTTCTACCGTTACGCCTGTTATTCCCGTTATCGTTGGCGAGGGCGAAAAAGCCCAGCAGATGAGCCAGTCCCTTTATGAAAAAGGCATTTATGCGCAGGGGCTGCAATTCCCCGTTGTCCCCCGCGGCGCGGCGCGTCTGCGCGTAATGGTTTCCGCGGCGCATACCAAAGAGGATTTGGACCGTGCTGCCGATGCAATCGAAGCAAGTGCGAAGGAGCTTGGCCTGCTGTAACAGTAAACACGCCAATCAGCGCACAGCAAAATAAAAACGAGGTGCGAAAAGCCATTTCCCGCTTTTCACGCCTCATTTTTTGTCAGCAAATTTAGAACTTATCCGTAAATAAGATACGTGCAGATTGCACAGTCAGATTTTTCGGCAGGCAGGGAGCTTTTTTGCAGGCGTACCGGGTACGGCAAGGAAAGCGACAAAGACTGCCGGAAAAGATGAAGCAGGATGTGCGCAGATAATTTACGGATAGGTTCTTATTATTTCAGATATTTTTTCAGCTTGCGGACGACCGCCTGAACATCAATCGGCTTTGCCAGATGGTCATTCATGCCGCATTCCAGACACCTCTGGATATCCTCCAAAAAAGCGTCAGCCGTCATCGCGATAATGGGAATGCCCGCGTCTTTGCGTTCCAGTCTCCGTATCGCTCTGGTCGTTTCGTAGCCGTCCATCACAGGCATTCTTACGTCCATAAGTATGGCATCATAATATCCGGCAGACGATTTTTCAAATTTCTCAAGGCATATCCGCCCGTTTTCTGCCCAGTCAAGTTCCAATTCCAGCTCAGAAAGCAGTTCCCTTGCGACTTCCCAGTTCAACTCATTATCCTCCGCAAGCAAAATGTGTTTTCCTTTCAGTTCCAGATCGTTCTCCATCTTGGAAACATTGGTTTCTTCCACTGCCTCGCCCGTGAATGTTTTCAAAGCATCATACAAAACAGACTGGAACAATGGTCTGGGAATAAATCCGGAAATCCCTGCCTTTCCGGCTTCTTCCTCCATGCCACTCCAATCACAGCCGGAAAGCAGCAGTGTCGGACTGTATTCCCCGCAGCTCAGCCGAATCTTCCGTGCGGCTTCTATGCCGTCCATGTCCGGCAGCTTCCAGCCCAGCAGCATCAGCTGGTAAGGGTCATTCCGGCGGGAATGCTCGTCCGCCAGTTCCACTGCGCGTGCCGCATCTGCGCACCATTCCGCGCGTAAGCCGAGCCGCTTCAGGGACTGCACCACGCTGGTACACAACCATTCGTCCCCGTCTACAACCAGCAGCTTCCAGTCAGGGAGCGCAATATCCGGCTCCCGGCCTTCCGCTTTTGCCAAATCCAAGATGACATGGAACTCACTGCCCTTGCTCTGTTCGCTGCGGACGGAAATACTGCCGCCCATCGCGTCTACGATGCACTTCGTGATTGCCATGCCCAGCCCTGAGCCTTCCGTTTTCTGTACGCGGGCGTTATCCTCCCTGCTGAAGGAATCAAAAATAACCTCCTGGTATTCCTTTGACATGCCAATGCCCGTATCGCTCACGATGAAATGCGTGCGGACACAGGAAGTATCCTCCGGCAATGCTTCCTGATAAACCGCGACCCGTACAGAACCATTCTCCGGCGTGAATTTCACTGCATTGCCCAACAGATTAATCAGCACCTGGTTCAGCCGCACGCTGTCACAGCAAACATCTTCCGAAAGAATCTCATACGCCGCCGCGTCAAAATATTGGTTTTTCGCTTTCACCTGCGGCTGTATAATATTGACAATACTATCCATCACATCCCGCAGGGACACCGGTTCAATATTCAGCGTCATCTTGCCGCTTTCGATTTTGGAAATGTCCAGCACGTCATTAATCAGCCCCAGCAGATGCTTGCTGGATACAGAAATTTTGCGCAGGTATTCCTGCACCCTGTCCGGGTCATTGGTATTGGACATTGCCAGAGACGTCATGCCTATAATGGCGTTCATCGGCGTACGGATGTCGTGGCTCATGCTGGAAAGAAAGTCCTGCTTTGCAGCATTGGCGTATTCCGCATCTTTGCGAGCCTTTTCCGCTGCCTCCCGCGCTATATCCATTTCCTTATTCACGCGCTCCAGCTCCTGTACCTGCTTTCGAAACACTCTGAAATACTGATAAAATATACCGAGGAGCATGGCGATTACGGCAAGGGATGAAATATAAACGACAGTCAGCCAGTGGATGCTCATGCCGGCAATGGCGTGATCCAGTTCGTCAAACGGCAGCACCGTCACCAGATACCATTCGCAGTATGGCAGTTTGGTACAGTACAAATGGCAGCGGGATTCGCCAATCTGCAGCATCACAGAATAATCCTCACCTGCATTCATTGCGGAGGTCATTTGGTTGACATAATAGTCCGTCTTCTGGCCCTGTCCCTCAAAAATGCGATAAAATATGTCAAAATAATCAATATCCGCGCTCTCCTCGTCCCGCACTACAAAACTGCCGTCATTGCGTATGACATAGGAATATACCAGAGAGCTGTCCGAATCAAGGAACAGAACTTCCCCCATATATCTGGAAGAAAGCCCCACAATGATAGCAAGGCTGGGCTCTCCGTCCGCCATGGGATATTCGCAGGGAACGCCGAACAAAATGATATCCTCCCCATTGCCGTCCACGCCGGACCCCGTTTTGCGCTCCCCGTTTTCCAGGCTCTCCAAAAACTGCTCCGGATGGTTGAGCTGCACAGAATCTCCGTAAATCATTTCAATCTCCCCGTCAGAGGAATACAGGGCGGCACACAAAAAATGTCTTGCCTGCGCGCCGTATTCAATTGCCGCCTTTGAACCATAGCTGGAGGTTGTTTCATCCACCGCAATATGCGCTATGGATTCTGCCATTGTCAGGCGGAGGTCAATGATTGTTTCAAAATGCAAGGATACCTGCTCATTCATTCCTGCCATATAGGCCGCGCCAATATTTTCAATCGTGCCGCGGCTCATTTTCTGAATGGATATTCCCAAAAAAGCAAATATAACGATATTCAAGCATAATACCATTGCTATACTGATTTTTAAGAAACGTGGAAAAACCATGTTTTTCACACTTTCTCACCTCCAAAGTAGTTTCAAAATCTATAACGCCCATCACTTTGCGTTCCTGTCAGCGTTTCAAACGCTTTATTGTTCTGAGCATCTTCCTGATATCTACCGGCTTTGCCAGATGTTCATTCATCCCCGCGTCTTTTGCCAGTGCAACGTCTTCCTCAAACGCATTTGCCGAAAGTGCGATAATTGGAATGGACTGCGCATCTGCACGCTCCATACCGCGAATCACGCGGGAGGCTTCGTAGCCGCTCATAACCGGCATCATCAAATCCATCAGAATACAGTCTATTGTTTCCGGTTCGGATGCCGCAAAAGCGTCCACAGCAGCCTTGCCGTTGACCGCTGTTACAACCTCTGCCCCCGCTTCTTTCAGCATAAATTCTACAATCTCGCGGTTGATTTCATTGTCCTCGACCAAAAGGACGCGCATACCCTCAACATTGCTCATATCGTCCGGTTCTTCCGCCGCGGCAGGACGTCTGCCCCCTGCCTCATCAACGCGGAACGGAAGCCTGATGCGGACAACGCTCCCTCTGCCGACCTGGCTGTCCACCTCGACAGTCCCTTTCATCTGGTCTACCAGCTTTTTCACGATGGACATGCCAAGCCCGACGCCACTATAATGCGTCCTCGAATCCTGATGCTCCTGCGTAAAGGGTTCAAAAATGTGTTCCTTAAATTCTTCCCCGATACCAATTCCGGTATCTTCAACCACGAACTGAAAATCCGCCATACCGTTTTGGTATGCAATTTCTTCGACCTGTACAAATACAGAACCATGAGGGCGGTTATACTTGAGGGCATTGTCGATGACATTCATTAAAATCTGTTTCAGGTGCAGCGGGTTGCCGACCAGCTTGTTATGCTGCAGCCCTTCCTCTTTTAATTCCAGATGGATGTCCTGCTCCTCCGCCTGTGCGGAAAGAATCATAATACAGTTTTCCAGCGTATCACACAGGCCAAACGGCTCCTCTACCGTTGTCGGCCTGCCGCTTTCCAGCTTGCTGACCTGAAGCACGTCATTGACCAGAGAAAGCAGGTGTTCCGTCGATACGCGGATTTTCTCCCGGCATTCTTCCTGCCGTTCCCTATCCTCCTGCCTTCTCTCCATGATCGCCAGCATTCCCATTATTCCGTTAATCGGCGTACGAAGGTCATGCGACATATGGGAAAGAAATTCGCTTTTTGCAGAATTGGCCTGCCTGACCTTTTCCAGAAGCTCCATAATGGCCTGTTCCTGCTTCTTCCTCGTCATCATGGTTTCCGTAATGTCCTGATGGTACCCGTTCAGGCTGGCTCCCGCTTTTTTAAATGTTTTATCCGGCACACCGCCGCAGCGGACATATATTCTCCCCAGTTTTGGATGGTTCCAAGGATAAATCACCTCGGAGCGCCCGTTTTCCAGCATCTCCCGCACAGCCTCCTGTACCATCTGCACATAATCCGGCTCAATATTTTCAAACCAGTGCTGGTAGCATTCTTCCGGTTCAATTTCATCCGGCACACCCAAAAGAATCCGCATGGTGCGATCTGTATACATCCTGGGCTGGCAGCCTTCCTCCATCTCAATGGTCCAGATGCCGGTTCTGGCTCCCTCCAGAATATTTTCCAGACTCTGCCTTGCTTCCAGCTTGTACTTTTCTTCCTGCTCCACTACAGCATTGACGTCCCTCTGGGCAAAAATCGCACAATTTTCTCCCGCTGTCCATTCTACCGCAGAAAAATGCATCTCCAAATACTTCAGCCCGTATGCGCTTTCTTTTACCTGATACCGGACAGAAAATTTCTTCTTTTCTTTAAGCTGTGCAAGCACATATTCTTTTTTTGTGACAGTGCGGAGCCGTTCCTGGTCCATCGGAACCACATGCTGTGAAATATACCGCTCCATGGCTGTCTGATAGCCGTCCTCAAAATTGACCGCCCAGTCTATCCCCATACGTTCGCTGTCCCGATATGTTTCGCATTCTCCGGTGTCAAAGTTCACCTGGTAAATCCCAAGGTAATCCACGCTGAGAGCATGGAGGACGTTATAGCTCCGCTTTTGCAGCTCACGGACCAGATTGCGCCGCCTTATAGAAGATACAATAAAATATGCCGCCATTTGGAGCATATTTGATGCATATTCCAGCGATTTTACGGGCGGGTTGTCCACACCATAAAAACCAATGACCTTCTCGCCATCATAAAGGGGAACGACCACAAGGGAATGGATTTTCTGCCGTTTCAGGTTCTCATACTGAAGAGCGTCTGTTTCCCTGATATCTTCCAGATTCCCGATGACGATATGCTTGCCAATGCTAAATTTCCGGTACCAGCTTGCACATACCTCTGCCGGAACATTTTGAAGATTATCTTTTTCCGGCTCCACCCCATCGGCTACCCATTCATATGTATTATCATCGCCGCCGGATTCGTTCTGTTCAAAAATATATGTCCTGTCTCCGTTCATCGCTTTTCCGAGATGCTCCAGCAGCACGCCCAGCGACTGGTCCGGGGTTTCCTCAAGCAGAGCGACCCGAAAGGCTTCATTGATGACTGCCTCCAGATTCTGAACGCTCCACATACCACAACGCTGCTCACGGCTTCCATCGGGCGGGCTGTCCTTAGTGGTTCGTTCAAAAAAATATCCTGAATTTTCCATAAGCTTGTCCTCCAAACAGACTGTTTTCTAACCACGATCACTATATCTGCAAATTCTGAAACAGAGAAATTTTTCTCCCAAAATTTTCGTATTTATATCCATACAGCTGCGTTTTTATCCTTCCGCTCCGCCGCATAATCAGCAAAATCTTTGTCATAATACCATATGCTTCCAACCACGTCAATAATAAAGCTGATATCAGAAGAAATGAATATGCAAAGCAATAAAACTGTACTGCGGCTATACAAAAAAACACTTCCTTTTATGGGTAATTTATGATATATTAATTTCAAAATCCCGCATCCATAATTTCAATATAACACATTTTTTTGGACTATGGAGGGGGCAGTTTTTTTGCGCACTTTCCGCTATTGTGTCTGTAACAGGGAGCGCGCAGCAGTATAAAACCGGCAGGCTTTCATTTGAGCCGGAAGAAATCTATTGCCATTCCAGCGGAAGGAGGGAACGTGTTCCCCGCGCTTTACCGGCGCGGGATTGTCAGAAGTGTGTCTGCGGGCACAGTCTGCTCAGGCTCTGAAGAGCTGTTTTCAATCAGAAATATACCTTCGCCTGACAGGGGAATATATGGCTGAAAAACGTGTATCACCTTGTCGGGCGAAGGCAGGGAATCACAAAGTATTACAGGAAATCAGGAGTGAAGTATATGGCACTTAACGCACACATTGGAAATGATAAGCAAAAAAGTAAACGAATCGGCCGCAAGGTTGGAAATTTGGTTGCGGCAATGCTGGGCGTGAGCATCACTTTGGTTGTGGTGCTGTGTGTACTGATGTTCTACCGGCTCACCATGTCCATAATGCAAAATGAATGCGTAAGCGGCACAAACGTGCTGGCATATGAGCTGTCCGTTTATTCCGGGGAAGAAGATAAAACGGCGCTTTTGGATACGCTTAAAGAAAAAATGGGCTGTGAGCTCACCATTTTTCACGGGGACGAACGAGCCTACACAACGATACAGCAGAACGGGCAGCGGGCTGTGGGCACGCGCCTTTCTGCCGAGATTGCCGATATCGTGCTGAAACAGGGTAAAAGCTATGTGGGTCAGGCTGAGATTCTGGGAGAAAAGCACCTTTGCTCCTATGCCCCTACATACGGCGCGAACGGGCAGATTGACGGCCTGATTTTCGCCGGAATCTCCATGTCCTCTGCCCTGAATCAGATTGGCCTGACGATTGGGCTGTCCTTCTTGGCAGGCATCGCGCTGATTTTCGTTGGAATCCTGATTATCGGCGCATACATCAAAAAAACGGTTTCCGCCCCGCTTGCCCGCCTCACCGTAATGGCGCAGTCGCTGGAACAGGGGGAACTTGGGCTTGAGCAGGCTCAGGATACCATGGAGAAATTTGCCTCCAATGATGAAATCGGCATCCTTTCCAGGAGCTTCGACCATACCATCAACCGACTGAGAAATTACATCGGGGAAATTTCCGGCTTGCTGGAAGACATTGCCAACGGCGACCTGACAGCACAGATTACACAGGAATACGTCGGGGATTTCGCTTCTATCCGCACCTCCCTGAACGATATCCTGCAAAAGCTCAACGCGGCAATGGGGCAGATTGTCACCAGCGCGGAATATGTTTCCAGCGGCGCAAACCAGATGTCTACCGCTGCGCAGGAGCTCAGCCAGGGCTCTATGGAGCAGACGGGTACTGTGGAACAGCTGGATGAAACCATCCGCTCCGTTGCGGACAGCGTGAAACAGACGGCCGAAAACGTCCAGAGGACGCGGGAGCAGACAAACGGGATGGGGCTTCAGCTTGCCGAGAGCAACGAAAAGATGCGGGAAATGATTACCGCAATGGACGAAATCAGCAGCAGTTCCAATGAAATTGAGAAAATCATAAAGACGATTGAGGATATTGCATTCCAGACAAATATCCTTGCGCTGAACGCTGCTGTGGAAGCCGCACGCGCCGGCACAGCGGGAAAAGGCTTTGCCGTGGTTGCTGACGAGGTGCGCAATCTGGCCGCCAAGAGTGCGGAGGCGTCCCAGTCTACCTCCGCTCTGATTGGGCGTTCCATTACCGCGGTCAATCAGGGGACGCAAATTGCGGACGCCACTGCAAAACAGCTGGAAAGCGTAGTAGCCGGCGCGCATGAGATAGTGAACACCATTAACGGGATTGCCGCAGATGCGCAGTTGCAGGCAGACGCAGTGGAACAGATTCAAGAACAGGCCGCGCAGATTACCAACGTTGTACAGACCAATTCTTCTACGGCAGAAGAAACGGCGGCCACCAGCGAACAACTCAGCGCACAGGCGAATATGTTAAAACAGCTGGTTAAGACTTTCCATCTCCGCCAGCAGTAACAGAATCAAATAGAATAATGCAGCCCTGATCGGCTGTCATGCAGTGCCGAAGGCCGTCCCGCCTTCGGCATTTTTTATCCCCAAAATATTTTTTTGCAAAAAGAAAGTCCGGCAAAAGGCAGTTTGACTTAAGAAAAAAATTTTTCCAAATGATTTCTTAAGTCAAACGCCGACGGCTGTTGCCTGAGAAAATTTCATCTAAAATTTAGCCATTCTGAAAAATCTTGATTTTTCAAATGCTTCAAAAAATGAAATTTTCTTATGGCAAAGCCCATAGTGCCGGACTTTCCATATCAGGAAAGATTTTGGAACCTCTCCCTTTTGTTTTTTTCAGTAATTACTTCTGGGTAATGGCAGTCCAGTTCTCAACGTAGCTGTCCGCACTGCGGCGCTCATAGTCGTGAGAATTGGTTGCTTCCAGAACCTGATAGTAATACCATTTGCCTTCCTGGTTGTCAGGCCACTGCTTCGCGTCAGCCAACAGGCCTTCTTTGTCTACCTCGCGGTTCAGGACCTTATTAATCAGCGTCATTGCCTCAGCACGCGTAATTGCGTTTGACGGACGGAATGTGCTGTCAGGATATCCGCCAACCCATCCTTTATCCGCCGCATTGGAAATCAGCTGTTCTGCCCAGTGCCCCTCGGTATCGGTGAAGGGATTTGTCACATTTTCGGATACACTGTCAAAGCGGGAGGCAATCGCCGCGAATTCTGCACGGGTGATTGTCTGTCCGGGCTTAAATGTACCCTCTCTGTAACCACTGATAATACCTGCATTCGCAAGTGTGGAAATCGCATTGTTGGACCAGCGGCTGCTGTCAACATCGCTGAAGTTATTCACACCTGTTTCATAAACCGTACGGGAAACATCCGTCAGCAGGCGGTAGAAAATTGCCGCCACTTCTTCACGGGTAATGTTATTGGTAGGGCGAACCGTACCATCCGTATAACCGCTTACATAAGCGAAGTGGTCCTCGCGGTTCAGCGAAGTGAGGTCCGCCAAAGGCACTTCTGTATCGTTAATGGTTACGGTATCATCATTTGTTGTAGTATCGTTGTTGGTGTTATTGTTGTTGCTGGTGTTTCCACTGCTGGAACCACCGCCGCCACCGCCGCCGCCACCGCCGCCGGAAGAGCCGCCGCCGGTATAGCCGGTAAAGTTAGCAGTTACCGTGTATGTGTGTCCCGCTTCTACTGTGAATGCATTTTCCAGTGTTGCGTTTGTGCTCAACGCCTGGCTGCCCATGGTCCAGTTTGTGAAACGTGCTCTGCCCACCACAGTAGCCGCGTTGCGCAGTGTTTCTTCCCTGCTGGCAATATCAGGGCGCAGGTCAAACATCTGGTACGCATCTCTTACTGTTCCGTAAGTCGTGTTGCTGGAACGGTAATAAACAACTGCCTGCTGGCCATCGGGGATTCCGTCAGGGCTGTTGCCGTTCGTGCCGCCGCCGATGTTGTCGAGTGCGTAGCGAACATCAACGCTCACATCTTCATCACCTGCGGGCACGGTCGGAAGCGTTGCGTCAATGCGGATATAGTGGTTTCCGCCATTGTCGAATGCAGCGGGTGCATCTGCGTCTGTAACCGTGTAAGCCTCGCCATCAGGTATAGTAACGGGGATGCTGACAATCGTATTGCCATTATGAACCCTGTTTACCGTAATAATACGCATACCTTCAAGTGCGGGGAATTCATACCTGTAAGTTGCACCATCTTTTGTTACCTCTGTATCAGCCGCAGGAGCTGTGCCAGTCCAGCCCGCACCATCCTCTGTATTCGTTGCAGCATTTACAACAGGCGTAGGGATTGTGCCGTTCAGTGTAGGTGTAACTGGATTGCCCTGTTCATCTACAAGATTAAACACAACCTTCTTTTCCGTCAGGTCATTTTCTTCCCATGTGCCGCCGGTAACAATATACGTTACGATAGGCTGGAACACATCAGGGATTCCGTCCGGTTCATCCGTAGGGTTCCCGTTGTCATTTCCGCGCTTATCCTCTCCGCAAGTTACAGTAATGGTCTTGTCACTATCTGCCGTACCGGAAGTGGAATCGCCCGTAATGCTGATGATTGCATAGCCATCGGGTGCTTTGATATCACCAGAAACATCATATCCGCTGCCCTTTTCGACTTCTTCTGCGTATGTGCCGCCAATCGGTTCACCGTTTTCGTTCACATACTCAATCGTGATTGTAACATTTTCCGGTTCAACAGGTTTAACCATTACCGTTACTCTGTCCTGTACAGAAGTTGTAACTTCATCACTGGTAACGCTGACATCATTTGTGATAGTTTTACCTGCATCATCTGTTGTAACCACATAGGTATACTTAATGGTCTTGGTTTCTCCAACATCAAGGTCAAACGACTCGAAAGAATCCTCTCCGACAAATGTAACTTTGCCAGCCATTGTATCCTTAACCGTTACACCTGTCAGTGCAACATCGCCAGTGTTTGTAACTGTAACCGTATAGGTAATTGTTTCGCCTACACTTGCAGTTTTCTTGTCAGCAGTTTTTGTAACGCTCAGCGCGGGGTTCGGATCAACAACAGGAGGTTTTACTGTGCCTTCACCGTCTCCACCGGTGGTGGCATCGCCAGTAACGCCGGTAGTGGGAGGCGTTGGTCTACCGCCTGTGCCGTCGCCTACATCTGCACCACCCGGCTTAACGGTCTCACCCTCGGAGCTTGCACCACCACCAGGGCCATTGCTTCTGAATGCAGCCATTTTCCTGCTTGCAGCACTGACATATTCGCCAATTTCCGCATAAACATTGACTGTATTTATAACCTTAGTACCATCTGCCCCGTCAATTTTTGCCTCATACTGTACCACAACAGACTCACCCACTCCCAGCGTATTGCCGGTTGCATAGATATGCAGCAGGGGCAACTTATTGCTAGCATCCGCCGGATAGTATGTGCTTGTTACATCCCAGCCGCTGTCGATTGTGATTTTTGTAGGCTTTGTCAGCTTCAAATCCATATCGTCAAAGAACTGAAGAGTATTCAAAGGAGTTTTGCCAGTGTTCTTTACTGCTACGGTATAAAGAACAGTATCACCGTTCCGCAGTTTGTCGTCGTCAACAGAGCCTTTTGTTTTCTCCATTGTCTTCATGACTGAAATCCCAGCCCATACAGCATAGAGTGTTTGTTCAGGCTTCGTAAGGGTTATTTCGTTCCCAGGCTGGTACTGTGCTTTCGTTGCATTTGCCTCATCTGCCCAGCCAGCAAAAACGAAGTCAGCTCTCTCAGGCTTTGTGTTGGAAATCGTGAAGGTTGCATTTTCCTGCTTCATTTCACTGGGAGCACCCTCGCCGCCGTTCGCGTCATACTTCAGCGTATACTCCTGCTTCTGTTCAACCTCCGCAGGGGTAGATTCACTAGTGGTTGCGTTGGTATCGGTACCTGTCCCGGGCACAACCTTGGCAACATTGTACAGATGTCCGTCCTTGATGTCGCTCTTGGTAAAGGACTTTGTCACATAGATAACAGCCTCGCCGCCTTCAGGGATAGTGCCTACCATTCCAGCACCGCCGGCCCATTTCGCGCCTTCGTCCGTTACCGTATACTTTGCGCCCACATCACCTGTTACAGTGATTTTGTACAGCAGAGTGATAGAAGTGCCATCTGCCGGAACAATAACTTTGCCATCGGAGTCAGGATAGGTGATGTCAGTAACATTAGCAGGCGCCTCTGTCGCTGTCTTCACCAACTCCTTCGTAAACTTACTCAGGCTCTTCTTCTGCCATGTCGCCGTATAGGTGATAACACCATCTTCATCCGCCATATCAGAGTCTACCGTATCCTTCACAGCAGGAGCCCATCCCATAAAGGTATAGCCTTCGCGGGTTGGTTCAGCATCCTTACCTTCAACCTTAAAGTGAGGGGTGGGGGCTCCAGCCTTAAGTTCTTCGTATCCTTGGTCATCGAACACGATTTCACCCTTAACGCCATCCGTGTAGGTAACGGTGTAAAGAGTTTCAGGAGCCTTGCAGACTACCAAGAAAGTAGCCAGTATGGTACCTTTATTTTCGCCGTTTGCCTCTTCCCAGCGCGTATACGCAAGGTTATCATTGGCAATCTGCTTATCAGGATTCCACTTCAAGGTGATTGTCTGGTCAGCAGGGTAAGCCTCGGTAGGCTTCAGAGTATGCGCTACGCCAGTGCCGCCACTCTCTCTCTCATAGCCGTAGAACTTTGCATAAGCTGACCCATGTAAAGTCAGTGTGCAGTAGTACCCATCTTCTCTCTTCTCGACCTCGCCGATATCCATCACAGCATTGTTTTCATTATTACCAATCGTGCTAAAGGTTTTTTCTTCGCCTTTGGTGTGCTGATTCTCATCCCCAGGATCAACCGATTCACTGTCGCATTTTACCCTGACAAATCCGTTTCTACCCAAGATACTCCCTACTTGCCCGTACGTAGGTGCTTCAGGTGCGGAGTTATCCTCTTCCCAAACCGCATACAGCGTCTTGGAAACAGGGTTATCTGCACTGCCGAAATCTTCAGTCCATGTCAGGCCGATAGATTCTCCGCCTGTGTACTGTGGCTTTGTGGCCTCGGAACTCTCAGCCCAGCCCAAGAACTTGTAACCAGTGCGGGTAGGTTCAGCTGTTGTAACCTTAAGCGTTGTAGAAGTAGCTGTTGTATCCGTTGTTGTAGCACTAGGCACATTCTTCGCATCAGTAGCATTGCCATCATAGTTTAGAGCATACCTAGCCTGAACAGTAACTGTAAAATAATCTGTATACAGATACCAGTTATCATCAGGCCTTGTAGTTACCGTATTCCGACATTTAGGGCATGCCGCAGAAGAAGAATTCCAACGGGCATGGAAATTCACAAAAAACTGAACCCATATCTCCTCTGTCCCAGGTTTCTGCGCATTAAATGTAATCGCAGGAGCTTGGTGTCCACCAACAATCACAGGGTTCTCAGCAATATCGACATTATCTCCAATTACTTCAGTAGGATTATCATTTTCGTAACCGAAGCCGTAAATTAAATACTGTTTACCCAAAGAATCTCCAAAGTGATAGTAACAATAAGGACAAAACTTTGGCTGAATTGCACGGAAAGCATAGAGTCCATCCTCACCTATCAGCTTTGTTATTGCATTCATATTAGGACGCTCTAGTTCATCTGCCCAAGAATAAGGGCTGCCTTCTCCGAAGGTAATATTCCCATCCCAATTTGCCCACTTATCATAGTAGTTTTCCGAATCCATATCCAGTGCTGCGTCTACCGCCTCAACAGCAGCAGCGTAAACCTCAGCGGCTTCCTGTACGTCCTCGCGTTCCTCGTACTCCGTGCCAAGCAGTGCCTCGTAGCATTCGGAAACCTCGCCATAGACGTATTCCGCCACTTCCTCAGCATTTTCCGGCGTGATTTCCGGAATTGCCGCCACAGCGTCTAAAAACGCCTGAACTTCATCGGGAATCAGAGCTTCGTCCTCATCCTCAACGTCGTTCTGCTGTTCGTCATCGTTGAATACGCCCTCATCTTCAACGTCAGTCTGGTCGTCATCCTCGAACGTTTCGTCCTCTACGATAGCTCCCTGATTGCCGTCATTGTCGAATTGGTCTTCATCTTCAACAACGTCCTTATCGGCTTCGTCAGCCGCATCTTCTACAGGCGGCGTACAGCTCCAAAAGCCCTCTGCCGCGCTGAAGCAGTCCTCGCCATGCTCATGCCGGCAGTCCAAAACAGGCTCACCGGGAGCATAGCAGTCTTCTGTGTGGTGGTCCTCATCGCACTCCAAAACGGCTTCGCCGGAAGCGTAGCAGTCTTCATCGTGCTCGTGGTCCTCATCTTCATTTTCGCAAGTCAGAACATCTTCACCGGGGACATAACAATCCTCTTCATGATGGTCCTCCGTGCATTCCAGTACAGGCTCGCCGGGGACATAACAGTCCTCGTCATGCTCATGCTGACAGTTCAGTTCCTGTTCAGGTTCAACCCATTCGCAGTTCCAGCCATTTTGGTTATGTTCGTGCGTGTCCTCTGCCGCAAATGCGGTAAAAGGCACCGTCCCCAAACACATAGCCAATGTCAGAAGTGCTGCAAGGCCGCGCCTGTTCAGGCTTTTCCATTTTCTCTTATTTTTCATAGCAAACTTCCTTTCTTTGCAAAAACTTCGGACGCAAAGAGTCCGGTAACCGAACGAGCATTGCGCCAAAGGCACTTTAGCCTCTGGTTTTGCGTCCCATCGTTTCCAATGGTTTGCCAAATACAGCCCAAGCTGTCGCACAGAAACGTACTACGGCTTATGGCTTTTGTGTCCCGCCGTTTCTGGCGTATTTGTCCTGTGCAGCCGAACGAACATCGTGCATAAATGTACCTTAGTCTCTGGCTTTGCGTCCCACTGTTTCCAGCGGTTTGCCTGCGCTCTTCCTGTCTCCCCGCCGTCAGGAACGCAGCTGACAGCAGGATAGCCCCCAAGGCGGACTCGTCTTCGCCATATAACTCCCCCCTTCTTTTGGGCGTTGCCATAAGAAAAATTCGTTTTCTTAAGTCAAGCCGCCTTTGCAAAACTGTTTTATGAATCAGCCTTCGCAGGTCTTTTCCCCGCTTTGGCAATTCATACAATTCATCCAGCAGGCTGCCCTCCGGCGTCAGTATTGTTCTGCCGCGTTTTTTGCCGACAGAATTTCCGCACACGTTTTGGTATGTATGCATAAGCCCTCGCCTCAGACAGCCCCTGTTCACTAAAATGTATACCTTTTAATAAACGGTTTTTAATCCAATTATATTGTTAGAATAGCACAAAATATAGTGTCTTTCAATGATTTTTTGAAAAAATATGGCAACGACATAAAAATGCAGAAAGGTATACTTTTTCACAATTTTCTGCAGAATTTTTACCACAAAAAAATGCATAAAGAAAAACCATCTGTTCTACAGATGGTTTATATGATTTGCATAAAAATCACAAAGAAATATAGTAAGATTTCACAATTATATTTTTATCATAATACAGGAAAAACAAAACGGGAAATGCTGTACAATTTGTTCTGCCCGAATAGACAGTCAGGCAAACATTTTTCCGAAATAATTCGCTATTTTTGAAACATAATTCCGAAAAAAAACGGAATATGTGCGTGCTTCGCGGTGGTACTGCCGGACAAGCTGCGCAGACAGTCCCAAAAACGCTTTCTGGGTTATTTTCACATATTTTTACAGCAGCTTAAAAATACCCTCACAAAGAATGTTATTTATTCCTCAACAACATACACATATGCGCGATATTGTTCATTTATCGGTATCCCTGTGTACTTATAATCTGTTTCCCAGCCAATTACCAGCAGCACAGCGGGCTTTTCATAATACTGTATATTCTGTGTTGCAATATAGGTCACACTGCCCGGCTCCGAAAACTGATTCGCGGCCTTTATTGCAATCCTTCTTACCGTTTCTTCATTGATATCCGGCTTAACGCTTGTATCAATTCCAGTCACAGTAAATCTTGTATCAATGCCCTCTGCATGTGAAAAATCATCGCCATCGTATAAATATACATTTGTCCCTTCGTAAATCCGCACAAGTCCGCCTGCCTCCGTCAATGTTTGCAGCGGCATAAACAGATTTCCCTCACAGCGAAATGTGCTGAAAGAAAAATCTACACTGTTTCTGGTCTTAAATGCGTCAAGTTCCGCATCCCTGCTGTGGTAATATATGGGAATGTTGTCAACCGTAATTTCCTTCACAGCCGGCAGTTTTTTCTCTGCGGGAGTTACTGACACAGGCAGTTCCCGCTCCGCGTTCTCCCCTGCTTTCAGCAGAATGATTTTTTCATCCGGAATATACTCCACATCTTTCCCCAGAAATTCCGCAGTCTGCCGCACAGGCACATACAATATTCCGGTATGGACAAAGGAATCACATGTCATTTTCCGCTCCTCAAAAAAGATGTCCCTTTGCTCCACCTCTATCAGCCGCCGCTTTGTTTTCTGCATATCCTGAAATATTTGTATATCCTTAGGGTTTTCTTTATGCAGACTGCACGGAAACTGCTCCGGCTGCCAAACCTGAAATTCTCCTGAATAAAAAGGTGGTTTGGCAGATGCATATGCAGAAACAGTTGTTCCCATTAAAATACAAATCAAACAAACAAATATCCTTTTCATTTTATCCCTCATTTCCTTCACAATTTCCCTCCGCTACGTTAAATACACGGCAAAGAATATGCTGCAAAAAGCCGGATTGTTGCAACAGCGCGGAGCAGAATCGCTCTGTCCGCCCCACGAAAAAACACCCAGAACGACAGTAGTTTCCCGCCGCCATTTTGGGTGTGTATTGGGTATACATTGCCGCGATTCCGCCCCCGCAACGCCCTCGAGCATATCCCGTTTACCTTCGGTTCATATGCTCCAAAGCGTTATTGGCGGCGTTCTGTTCCGCCTCTTTTTTGCTTTTGCCGCTGCCTGAGCCCAATATCCGGCCTTCGTGCGTCACTTCTGCCACGAACACTTTATCATGGTCCGGGCCATGCTCCCGCACAATGGCATACTGCAACGGAATTTTGCTGATTTTCTGTATGATTTCCTGCAAATGCGTCTTACAATCCAGGCTGCGGAAATTATTTTTCGTTTCAGCAATACGCCCTTCCATTGTCCGCATCACATACGCCTGTGCCGCTTCAATGCCGCCGTCTATGCAGACCGCCCCGATTACGGCTTCAAACGCATCTGCTAAAATCGAATCTCTGTTCCTGCCGCCCGTGCTTTCCTCGCCCTTTCCCAAAAGAATACAGCGCCCAATACCCAGCTTCCTGGCAAGCTCCGCAAGCGAGCCTTCACAGACCACTGCCGCACGCAGTTTCGTCAGTTCACCTTCCGGCATCTGCGGAAATTGACGAAACATATATTCGCTTACAACCATGTCCAGCACGGCGTCCCCCAGAAATTCCAGCCGTTCATTATTCTCATGCCCGCCCCTTTTAATCTCATTCGCATAGGAGCTATGGGTCAGAGCAAGCCGGAGCAGATGTTTGTTCAAAAACGTATATTCGATTTTTCTTTCAAATTCTTCAAGGTACAAATGGTTCATTTTTATTCTCCGCTGCTTTCTAAAACCGTTCTGATATAATCCAAAACATCGCCGACTGTTTTGATGTTTTCCGCTTTATCGTTGTCAAATTCCATATCGAATTTTTCCTCCAGCGCAACAATAATCTGGAAAAGCTCCAGAGAATCCGCGTTCAGGTCCGCAAACGTTGTTTCCGGCGTCAGGCTTTCCTCCGGCACTCTCAGCTGCTCCGCAATTACTTTCAATACCAATGCTTCGTCCATATTTTATTCCTCCAAAACAAAGTTTTTCTTAACTATACCCTATTTCTTCCCTTTTGTCAGCAGAAAACAGGGAAATTTCATAAAAAATTCATACAGCGGTTTTTCAGGCTCACTCCCTGTGCTTTTTCCAGTTTTTCCACTCTTTTTTTGCCTGCCCTGTCAAAAAACCAAGTTCTTTCAAATCGTTATCGGGGTCAAGCCATACGCCGTATTTTTTCGCACAGGCACTGATAACAATTATAAAAAATACCCCTCGGAACACCGCCGCCAAATGTCTGTGCTGCAAAACAAACGCGTCCATAGTCGCGACAAACTCCAATATCTTCTGATAATCCATCATTCTTCCCCCTTCCTGTCCGTTCCGTCCTTCCCGTCTGCCTTTGCGATAAGCTTCATCACCATCGCGGAAACCCAAAACAGGAACCAAATGCAGAAACTAAAAAACACAACATCAAAAAGCAGCGTCAGAAATTCACTCTGCCAGATAAACTCTGTCATAAATCCTTCCATTTATCTTCCCCCTCAAGCGTTGCTCCATACAATATTTCCCTTGCCGACCCGCCCGGAAGCGTTTCCTCATTCGTCCGTTTTTTCCATCTGTACTGCAATCGCTTTTTTCATCTTTCCCGTAATATCCGCCTCTGCGAACAGCACGCACTGTCTGACGGCGTTTTTGACTGCCCTTGCGTTAGAACTGCCATGCGCTTTCACAACCAGTGATTTCAGCCCGATAAACGGCGCGCCGCCCACCTCATCAGCGTCAAAGCGTTTTTTCACATTTTTGAACGGCGTTTTCAGCATTGCCGCCGCCAGCTTGTACGCCCCAGCAGTAATTTCCTCTTTGATAATGTCAATGAGCGTTTTCGCCAGACCCTCGGACAGCTTCAGTATCGTATTCCCCACAAAGCCATCACAGACAATAACGTCCGCATCGCCGAACGGGATATTCCGCGGCTCAATGTTTCCTGCAAAGCGAATCCCTTCCGCCGCTTCCAGCCGTTCATACGCTTCCTTTGTGAGGGCATTTCCCTTTTCCTTTTCCGCGCCAATATTCACAAGCGCGACCTTTGGCTGTTTGATGCCAAACATATTTTCCGCATATATAGAACCCATTTTCGCAAACTGTTCCAGATAAATAGCCTTGCAGTCCACATTCGCGCCGCTGTCCAGCAGAAAGGAAAAACCTGTTTTTGTCGGCAGACAAGTACCCAGCGCGGGGCGTTCCACGCCTTCCAGCCTGCCCACCAGCAGAAGCGCACCTGTCAGGAGCGCGCCCGTACTGCCCGCAGAAACAAACGCATCTGCTTCGCCGTTTTTCACCAGATTCAGACCCACTACAAGGGAGGAATTTTTTTTGCGCCGGATTGCCATTGTCGGCACCTCGTCTGTCCCGATGATTTCCTCTGCATGGACAACCTCAATCCGCTCCTTCGGGTAATCATATTTTGCAAGCTCGCGGGTTACATCTTCCTCACGCCCCACCAGCTTAATCAGCACGTCCAGCTCTTTTGCCGCCTCCGCCGCACCTTTTACGATTTCCACCGGCGCAAGGTCGCCGCCCATCGCGTCCAATGCCACTATCATTGTTTTATCCATATTCTCACCAAGCCTTTTTATCTTTTCCATTCTTAAATTTATTTCAGTATAAACAATTCCTGCCAAAATTACAAGCCTTGCGCCTGTTCTTCCTGTTTAACCCCTCCATATCTGCCTGCTTCATAAAGCTCGACTGGAAAAAATCCATCATGCTGCAATGAAATTAACAAATACGAGAAATTGCCGTAAGATAAGGGGGATTTTTATAGAAGAATTAAAAGGCATCAGGGAGGAATTTACCGCATCCGGCCGGGAACTCATTTCCATTCCTGTACAGCAGCGGCTGGAAGGAAAAGCGGACAAAACCGTCCTTATCTCCGCAGTCAGACAGGCAGACGAGGAATGTGGCGGCTGCGAATTTGGCCCACTATATAAACGGGCTATGGAATTGATCGGCTGACTGTCCAAACGGCAAAAAACAAGCTGATACCAATCCGTATCAGCTTGTTTTTCTCTGCAAAACGCAGTTTTTTACTTTCTGCCGTATTTCTTGTTGAATTTTTCAACTCTGCCGCCAGCCTCAAGCAACAGTTTCTGGCTGCCTGTGTAGAAAGGATGGCACTTGGAGCAAACCTCGACTCTGATTTCGTCCTTTGTGGAACCTGTCATAAATTCGTTGCCGCAGTTGCATCTTACCTTTACCTGCTTATACTCAGGATGGATACCTTCTCTCATTTTCTTTCACCTCATTCTCTGTTTTGTTGATCAATAATCCTCGTTATTTATAGACAACGGAAACAGTATAGCATATCCTCACACGCATTGCAAGAAAATTCTTGAAAAAAGATAAATCCACAGCCCCGCCCGCAATTTCGGAAAAATTGCAAAACCCTCTTGACAGTACTTGCGGGATGTGATAGGATTAACTCCAAATTCATAGTTGCGATGAAAAAAAGGAGTACCCGCGGAGGACTTTCAGAGAGTCGTTGTTTGGTGGAAAACGGCAGGACAATGCGGTGAAGGGCGTTTTGGAGCAGCAGGATACACGAGAGGGCTGGCAGTATATTTTGTCAACCAACGAGGGTGGAACCGCGGAAGAATATAAAGCTTTCGTCCCTTGCTTTTACGGCAGGGGAGGAAAGTTTTTTTGTTTTATAAAACTTACAGAACCTGCAGCACGACGGCCGGGGGTCTTTCCCCGCATCCGTTTCCGTTATAAGATTTTTGAAGGAGGAGAACAAAATGGCAGTAGAATCTATGGAAAAAATTGTTGCGCTGGCAAAAAACAGGGGTTTCGTCTATCCCGGCTCTGAAATTTACGGCGGTCTGGCAAACACATGGGATTACGGTCCGATTGGCGTTGAGCTGAAAAATAACGTAAAAAAAGCATGGTGGCAGAAATTCATCCAGGAAAGCCCCTATAATGTTGGCGTGGACTGCGCTATCCTGATGAACCCGCAGACATGGGTTGCATCCGGTCATGTAGGCGGCTTCAGCGACCCTTTGATGGACTGTAAGGAATGTAAAGAACGTTTCCGCGCAGATAAGCTGATCGAGGAATACATGAAGGAAAACAACATGCCCGAGGTTACGGTAGACGGCTGGAGCAACGAGCAGATGAAGAAATTCGTAGACGACAATCAGGTTGCCTGCCCTTCCTGCGGCGCGCATAACTTTACGGATATCCGCCAGTTCAACCTGATGTTCAAAACCTTCCAGGGCGTTACGGAGGACGCGAAGAACGTTGTTTATCTGCGTCCCGAAACGGCACAGGGCATTTTTGTAAACTTCAAGAATGTACAGCGCACAACGCGCAAAAAACTGCCCTTCGGTATCGGCCAGATTGGTAAATCCTTCCGTAACGAAATCACGCCGGGCAACTTCACATTCCGCACAAGAGAATTTGAGCAAATGGAGCTGGAATTTTTCTGCGAGCCGGGTACAGATTTAGAATGGCTGGATTACTGGAGAAAATACTGCCGTCAGTGGCTGCTTGACCTGAACATGACGGAAGAAAATATCCGTCTGCGCGACCACTCCCCCGAGGAGCTTTCGCATTACAGCGCAGGCACAACAGACATCGAATTCAAATTCCCGTTCGGCTGGGGCGAGCTTTGGGGCATTGCGGACAGAACAAGTTACGACCTGACCTGCCACCAGAACACCAGCGGACAGGATATGACGTATTACGACCAGGAAAAGAACGAAAAGTTCATCCCTTACTGCATCGAGCCTTCCCTCGGCGCGGACCGTATGACGCTGGCATTCCTCTGCGATGCTTATAATGAGGAGGAAGTCGGCGAGGGCGATGTGCGTACCGTACTGCGGTTCCATCCCGCACTTGCACCGGTAAAAGCCGCTGTCCTGCCTCTGTCCAAAAAGCTGGGCGATAAGGCGCGCGAGGTATACTTTGCGCTGGCAAAGGAGTTCCACTGTGAATATGACGAATCAGGCTCTATCGGCAAACGTTACAGAAGACAGGACGAAATCGGCACACCGTTCTGTATCACATATGATTTCGAGTCCGAGCAGGACGGCTGTGTAACCGTCCGCGACAGGGATACAATGCAGCAGGAGCGGATGCCGATTTCCGAGCTGTCTGCTTATCTGAAAGAAAAAATGGCATTTTAATGATAAAAAACCTTGGGGGCTATGCGCCCCCAAACCCTTACAAGGGGTTTCACCCCTTGACCCTTCTGCCGCCGCGTATTTACGCGGCGGAAATAAAGTTTGGGGCAAGCCCTTTTCAATAGGTACCGGAAAAAAGCCCGGACACCACAGGCGGCTTTGCCACAGGCAAAGCGCTGACAGGCTTGCAGGGTGCAGGACAGAGTCCTGCGGTTTTTAAGAGGTAGATACTATGGAACATTTTGAAGGATTTTCCGCCGATACAATAGACTTCCTTTGGGAGTTGCGGATGAACAACAGCAGGGAATGGATGGAACAGAACAGGGAACGGTATAAAACCACCCTCAAAGAACCGTTTGACCGCTTAGCAGCAGCACTGGTGCAAGCCGGAGAATCATACAGCGGCGCGGAAATGGCCAGCTCCATCTCCCGCATCAACCGCGATATCCGCTTTTCCCGAGATAAAAGCCCCTACCGCTCCTGCCGCTGGGTTGTCCTGCATGGTATGCAGACCGTTGGCACAGGCTGGAAGCTGCGCCCCGCGTTTTATTTTGAACTGAACCCCGAAAGCTATACCTACGGCATGGGCCTGTACCACGCCACTCCTCTTTACCTGACAACTTTCCGCAGGAAACTGGCGGAAAACCCTGCCGCTTTCCTGCGTATCGCTAAAAAGATTGAGAAAGATGCGAAATATAAGCTGGGCGGCGAGGAATACCGGAAAATAAAGGACGAAACGCTCGACCCGCTCCTGCAAAGCTGGTATCGGAAAAAGGAACTTGTGGTTTTGGCAACGGAGCCGCTGGGCGATGTGCTTTTTTCAGCGGAACTGCCTGCATTCCTGACGAAAGAATGGAAACGTCTGCGGGAGCTGTACCAATTTCTGGAAGGAATCACAGAAGCATAAAAAACAGGCTTTGGGTATTCTCCCAAAGCCCGTTGCCTTTACTCCGCAAACGTTTTCGCCAATGCTTTTACAGCCTTATCCCCAATAATGGTTTCGCCATGCTCCAGCAGGTAATATTTTGCAAGCGGTGTGGAAATGTGTTTCTGACCGTATTCCTTCAATATCATTTCCAGGTCCTCGCTGCTTTCTTCCGCAGTGTATGTATCTCCCTGCAAAACAAGGAAATACTTCCCCTGATTCTTGTAAAGCCCGCTGTCTCCCCGCCAGTTTTCATACAGCCGCAGACTGACGTCAATTACATCGTCCAGAGTGGGGAACGAATAGATAAGAATATCCCCGTTTTCAGCGTCTTTATGCTCTACGGTGTCAAGAGGCTTCTTTTTCCAGCGGCGCAGATCGTGGGACTGGCTGATGCCGTCGGTTTCCGTCCCGATATCGCGTCCGCTCACCTTTGTGACGATAATCATAATTCCGTCCATGCCGACAGGAACGGCCTCGACCATCAGCGGTGTGTTCTCCGCAACGAAATCATATTCGTCCAGAGCCTGCTCCATGATGTCCCTGAAAAGCCTCTGCGCCTTTTCGGTCGGATGAATCAAATCGTCCAGACTGATGTCGCGTTCCACAAGGTCTGCTTTTGTCAAGGTGAGCTTGAGTTGATTTTCACTGACTTTTTCTATCTTCATGTTATCACTTCCTTTATTTTTGTCAGAAGGAAACGGTCGTGCTTTTCCACTATACAAACAACTATAAATATAGTATAGTATAATGAATTGACGGGAAGATGTAAAGAGGATAATTCCGTCATTCTTTTTAATTTATTCAGAAAGCCCCGCACTGCGGCTGCTCATCGGTCGAATAAAATTCCCTCCGAGGTGCAGACATTGGGCGGGCAAGACAATATGAGCATGCCGGGCCCCGCCTGGAATGCGAATATTGGCTGCGGCTGCATGGGCAGCCAGCTTTCGTTAATCCCCCGCACTGCGGCTGCCCATCGGTCGAATAAAATTCCCTCCGAGGTGCAGAGATAAGCAACTGCATATAAAAAATCAGGCTTACTGGGAAAAACATGGTAAAACGCCAGTTTTGCCAATCAAAGTTCAGGTCAGGGCATTTCGCTTTTCAATGTTTACAGCGCAAAGTACCAAATGGCCTGCGGAATGCGGGGCGATGCCCCACAGCCTTACCATCTACAATATGAAAAGGAGGAGAAAGATGTGAGCAAAAAACGCTTGCTTCCTGTTTTACTGACACTAATCATCTGGGCGGGCATGTATTATTACTACCTGCCCGCCCTGAACATCCATTCCAACGAAAGCTGGGGCTTTTTCGTGGCAATGGTTGCGGTTGCTCTGGTTATCAACTTCTGGACACTGTTCAAGGCAACATTCCTGAGCCCTGCGGATACAGACCGCGCCACAAGGCTCCGGCGAATGAAGCGGATGCTTGCCCTGCCGCTCGGCCTGTGCGTGGTATATCTTCTGGGCGTGCTGCTCTCCTCGCCCATTCTGCGCGCGGCGGCATACCGCGAACTGCTTACCGTTGAAACAGGGGATTTCGCGGAGGATATCCACGAAGTCGATTACAGCCAGATTCCCATACTGGACAGTGATTCCGCCGCAAAACTCGCGGAGCGGGAAATGGGCAATATGGTGGACATGGTTTCGCAGTATGAGGTCAGCCCATATTTCAGCCAGATAAACTATCAGAACAAACCCGTACGGGTCACACCCCTGCAATACGGCGATGTGATCAAATGGATTATGAACCGCGGTACAGGCGTCCCCGCCTATATCCGCATTGACATGACCACACAGGATGTTGAGCTGGTGCGGTTAGAGGACGGCATTAAATACGCTCCGTTTGAACATTTCGGACGGAACCTGAACCGCTATATCCGTTTCCGTTACCCGACAGCAATGATACGCACAAGCAATTTTGAAATCAACGAGGACGGCGTCCCCTTCTGGGTCTGCGAGGTGGAGGACAAAACCATCGGGCTGTTCGGCGGCACGGATATCAAAGGCGCAATCGTTGTAAACGCCATTACGGGCGAACATGAGTATTATGACGTTTCGGACGTGCCGAAATGGATTGACAGGGTTTATGACGCACCGCTTCTGGTAGAGCAGTATAATTATTACGGCACGCTGAAAAAAGGCTATATCAACAGCATTTTCGGCCAAAGGGAATGTCTCCAGACAACAGAAGGCTACAACTATATCGCGCTGGATGATGACGTCTGGGTCTACACAGGCGTGACCTCCATCGGCGGAGATGAATCCAACGTAGGTTTCGTGCTGATGAATTCCCGCACGAAGGAAACAAAATATTACCAGATTTCCGGCGCAAAGGAAACCTCCGCAATGTATTCCGCAGAAGGACAGGTACAGCACCTGGATTACCGCGCGACCTTCCCTATCCTGCTGAATATTGCCGATGAACCAACGTATTTCCTTTCTCTCAAGGACAACGCCGGTCTGGTGAAAAAATATGCTATGGTAAATATTCAGAAATATCAGATTGTAGCCATCGGGGATACCGTAGCGGAGTGCGAAAAAGCCTACCGTGCATTGATGGCAGGCAACGGCATCGAAATGACAGAAAGCTCCGACACAGAGGAGCTTACAGGCGTGATCCAGATGATGAAATCCATCGTGTCCGACGGAAACACCTACTACTACCTGATGCTGGAGGGAGAAAATACCCTTTTTGAAGCAGAAGCAAAAAAACATCTGGATATTCTGCGGAAGGAAACAGGAGATGAAATTTGGCTCAAATATATTCCATCGAAGGACGGAATTTGTGTCATCACAGAATTGAAATGAAGAAAACCAGGCCGGTACCGCACGCAAAGTCTTACAATTTTATGAAAACAGCCTTGTTTTGTTGACACTTCCGCAGTAAGAATGTACAATAATAAGATATAATGAGAAAATTATGGATTGAAATATACAGGCAGAAACTGCGGAGGCTAAAACATGAGCGATGATAGATTTGACCGTACAAACGGCGGAGCAAATGACGTAAACGAAACAGACAAAGGCTATTATGAGGATCTTTACAACGATCTGCCGAAGGAAGTCGTGGATATTCTGGTGCAGACCCATCCTCTTATGGGCAAGGGCGGAGAACGGAACACAGAAATGAGGAACGGCTGGACAGAGGATGACATGGATTCAAGGACGGCAGGCGGAAGCTCCCGTATGGGTACCGGTATGCCCCGCACAGGCACAGGCTTGCCACGCGCAGGTGCAGCCACGCCGACCTACCGCTCCCGCCGCCCTTCCCGCGAGGATGTGGAGGAGATCAGGGAGGCGAGAATGCAGCAGGTGGGCAGCGAAATCAACGAAATCCGCCGCGCACCCCAGCAGGAGGGCGACCCGACCCGCTACGTTTCCCGCAGGGACAGAAACCGCGAGCCAATCGGGGAAGATGCGTATATTCAGGAATCCCAGCCACTCAGGGCAGATGAGGAAGATTATGACGATGGGATACAGTATGTCAGCGTAATGCCCGCGCGCAAACGCTCCAAAATCGTGGAGGAGGTCACATTGCAGACAACTGCCGCACCGCAGAAACGGCGGAAATCCCGGCGTGAACCTATGCCCTTTGAAGATATGGGGCGGGACAGCCGCGATAACCGCCCCCGGTACGAGGACATTGACTTTGAGGAACGGGCAAAGCAGGAGCATCTTGACAGCCTTTACAGCAATGATTATGACGACGAATACGTTGGCAGAGGGCACAATAAACTGGCAATCCTTCTGGGCGTTGCCGCCCTGCTTTTGATTATTTTCTTAATCTTCCAGACCGTAAGCCTCAGCAGCAAACTGGAAGAAGCCCAGAACAAGCTGACAGACAGCGAGGATTACAAAACAAGATATGAACAGGTACAGCTGGAAAAAATGCAGGTACAGGAGGAACTCGAACAGCTGAAAAACCCTGCATCTGCAAATGCTGAAAACGGCGAACAGGGCGAAAACGGAAACGAAGGCAGCAGCACGCCCGCAGGCACAACAACATCCGGCTCCTATACGGAATATACCGTAAAAGACGGCGAAACAGCATGGGCACTGGCACAGAGATTCCTTGGCAACGGCATGGATTATCAGAAAATACTGGACGCGAACAATATGAAGGAAAGCGACCCTCTGCGTCCCGGCACAACGATACGCATCCCCAAAAAACAATAAGGGAGCCGGAGCCCCGGTCCCACACAAAAGACAGGAGAATAATATGGGCAATGATTTAGAGCGCAAGACCCTCGCGGAATTGAGGAAACATGCAAAGGAAATGGGTATTCCTGCCATTTCCGCCTTGAAGAAAAGCGAACTGATTGCAAAAATTGAAGAAAAACTGGCGCATACAGAAAAAGCACCTGTAAAGCAGGTAACCGCTTACGGCTTTTCTCTGAAAAAGCAGGAGGAACGCCCCGAACGGGAACCGGAGCAGGAAGAGCCGCAGCCCCGCCAGAGAGCAGACAGATCTGAACGGGCGGAGCCTTCCCAAAAAGATAAGCTGATGGAAAACAGCCCGATCGGGGAGGGCATACTGGAGGTTATGGCGGACGGCTTCGGTTTTCTGCGAACAGATAATTTCCTGCCCGGCACAAACGATATTTATATTTCCCCTTCCCAGATTCGCCGTTTCAGCCTGAAAACGGGTGATGCAGTAAAGGGCAATATCCGCCCTGCCAGAGAAGGGGAAAAATTCGGTGCGCTGCTGTTTGTGCAGTCCGTAAACGGCGATAAACCGGAGGATGCCGCAAAACGCCCGAATTTCGAAGAACTGACACCCATTTATCCGGAAGAAAAGCTGCGTTTGGAAACAGAGCGCGGGGAGCTTTCCGGCAGGATTATTGACCTCATTGCGCCCATCGGCAAAGGCCAGAGGGGCATGATTGTTGCGCCGCCGAAGGTGGGTAAAACGATATTGCTCACAAAGCTGGCAAATGCCATCACCAAAAACCATAAAGAGGTTTACCTGATTGTACTCCTGATTGATGAACGTCCAGAGGAAGTGACCGATATCCAGCGTTCCATCGAGGGCGAAAATGTGGATATCGTCTATTCCACGTTTGACGAGGAGCCTGAGCACCATAAACGTGTAACGGAAATGGTACTGGAACGTGCCAAACGGCTTGTGGAACAAGGCAAGGATTTAGTCATCCTGCTGGACAGTATCACAAGGCTTGCGCGCGCCTATAACCTGACGATACCGCCCAGCGGACGTACCCTTTCCGGCGGCCTTGACCCTGCTGCACTGCATATGCCAAAACGGTTTTTCGGCGCGGCACGTAATATTGAGGGTGGCGGCAGCCTGACAATTCTGGCAACCGCGCTGGTGGATACGGGCAGTAAGATGGACGAGGTTGTTTTTGAGGAATTTAAGGGTACCGGCAACATGGAACTGGTGCTTGACAGACGGCTGGCAGAACGGCGCGTATTTCCCGCTGTGGATATCGCCAAATCCGGCACAAGACGCGAGGAAAAGCTCCTGAGTGCAGAAGAACTGGATTGTAACTATACACTCCGGCGCATGGCAGGGAGCATGAGCGCGATGGAAATGACAGAAGGCTTTTTTGACCTGATGCGTAAAAGTAAAAACAACAAAGAATTTATGGAGCGTCTGCCCGTCTGGGAAAAGCTCCTGCATTAAATCCATATAAAAATGGTCTGGGGATATCCCAGACCATCAGTCTGTCAAAGAAGTCAGCACAAGCTGACTTTTTTTAGTATAATAAACCTGGAGATAAGGATATGCTGGTAAAAGAAAATCCGAAAGAGATACATTGGAAATAGTAAGTATTGGACTGCTTGTCCCACGGGACCATCTTTTGCGTAAGATTGACCATGCGGTGGATTTTACCCGCATCTATGATTTCACAGAAATCTGCCTTTATTGTGCAGATAACGGGCGTCCCAGAATCGCCCCTGTTGTCCTGTTCAAGATGGTGCTGATCCAGCATCTGTACGGACTCCCGTTGCTGCAGCGCATGCGGAGGAAATCAGCATGAATATTGTGTACAGGTGGTTCCCCGGATATCCACTGAACGAGCCTGTCCCCCATTTTGCCACAATCCGTTATTACTTCAGGTATCGTTTTACAAAAAATATTATTAAGATGGTTTTTGCGTGGATTCTGTTTGAAATATAGCGCAGCGGTTATCTTTTCCCTGAAACCGTTTATATTGACAGCACCCATATCAAGGCAAACGCAAATATCAGAAAAACGATAGAACGCGCCTTCGCAGACGCAAAAGAAAAATATGGCAATATGGAAGAGGAATAATCAGGGTGGGACAACCGCAGCATGTTTTGCGAAATATGTGCAGGACATTTTAATACCGGCTTTGTCCAAAGATGACATTATCGTAATAGATAATATGCGTTCCCATCATGCAAAAATAGTAAGAGAGGTACTGGACGCATTCGGAATCAGGTATCTTTATTTGCCGCCTTATCGCCCTGGTTTTAATCCAATAGAAAAATGTGGTTGAAAATGAAGGCGTATTTCAGGAAGTAAAAGACCGAAAAGTGGCAGAACTTCCAGATGCAATTGAAACGGCATTATCTACGGTCTGTTCCTCAGATTGTTTAGGGTGGTTTCGTTCATGTGATTATGTGCAATAATTTATTGGATCGCTATAGAAAAATCATCACTAAGGCTCTTTATCCTCGTTGGCATAAATTGGTGTAAATGTGGTGTAAATCCATTATCGAAGCAGCCTGAAACCCTATGAAATCAAGTTTTCCAACAATATCTGAGAAATTTTTCTTTTTTTATAAATTTCAGCCGTAAAATATCATCGAAACATCTTGTATTTACAGAAAAATTACTGTATAATATGACAAAATAAAACATCTGGAGGGTGGTTTTATGTTTTGTAAAACTACCTTTTCTTTTGGAGGAAATGATAATAATGAAAGAGAATCAAACAAAAATGTGTACATCCCCCCTATCTGCGTGGTTTTTGCGCGAGAAGAAAGAAACCGAAATTTTGATGAGATGCATCCCTTCAACGGTCGTTTCTTTGTTTGTTGTCAGCGTCATATGCATGAACCTGCTTGCTAACAAAACGCTTCTGCAAAACAATTGGATCGCTGTGGATGGCGGTATTCTGATATCCTGGCTTTCATTTATGTGCATGGATATCATCACCAAATATTTTGGTCCTAAGGCATCCAATAAAATCGCATTGCTTGCCGCTTCGATAAACGTACTTACCTGCCTGATTTTCTATATAGTAAGCATCATTCCGTCCAATGCGGACGATTATACTGCACTGGACAGCATACTTGGCGGAACGTGGTTTATTCTTCTGGGCAGCACGATCGCATTTCTTGCATCGGCGGTTATAAATAATTTTCTGAATTGGGCAATCGGCAGGGCATTTCAGAAGAATCCAGATGGGAAACTTGCGTATGCCGCAAGGACTTACATTTCGACTTTTATTGGGCAATTTATGGACAACCTGATTTTTGCCACTATCGTTTTTGTTGGCTTCGCCCCGATTTTCTGGGACGGATTTCACTGGACGGTTCGGCAGTGTATCGCCTGCGCCTTGACCGGTGCTGTCGCGGAGCTGATTATGGAAATCATTTTTTCGCCGTTCGGATACCGTGTTGTCAGGAAATGGAAGGAACATAACGTTGGGCGGGAATATCTTGACTATATGAACAGGGGGAAAGAGCTTTGAAGGTATTGATAACAGGAACATCTCAGGGAATCGGTCTGGCAGTTGCCGAACATTTTTTGAAGGAAGGGCATGCTGTGGTAGGGATAGACCGTCAGCCAGCAGGCATCCATCATGAACGTTACTGCCACTATCAATGCGATGTACGGGATTATGAAAAACTGCCTGACATTCAGGGCGTAAATATCCTGGTTAATAATGCAGGGACACAGAATGAGGAAGATATTGATATCAACCTCAAGGCCCTGATTCATATTACCGAAAAATACGGCGTTCAGGAAGAAATACGCTCTGTATTAAATATTGGTTCGGCAAGCGCCCATACAGGGGCGGAGTTTCCGGAGTATTGCGCAAGCAAGGGCGGCATACTGGCATATACCAAAAATGTTGCCACGCGTATTGCGAAATATGGTGCTACCTGCAACAGCCTTGACCCCGGCGGCGTCCTTACGCCCCTGAACGAGTGCGTCATGAATGACCCTGTACTCTGGGGGCAAATCATGGATGAAACACCGCTCAAGCGTTGGGCTGCACCAGAGGAAATTGCTGAATGGGCGTATTTTCTGACAGTCACCAACACTTTCTGTACAGGACAGAATATCCTTGTCGATGGAGGGGAAGCAATCAATTACCATTTCATCTGGAAAGAATGAAATACAGATACACAGGAAAAAGGAACTCCCCTACAATCGTAATAGATGTACGAAGATAAAGTTTACCGCCTCTTTCCGGCAGGCAAACTTTATCTGCCATCTTCGTTTACAAATACAGATTGCTATTTTATTTTCAATCGGGTATCATATAATTAGCGGCCAGCAACAGAAATAACTTTATTTATATGAAAAATTTCTGCTAAAGCCCAGCAGATTTCCATACACAATGAGCAGATTCCTGTTGTGGAATCTCAAATAAATGAGGGGCGATTATGGAAAAAATTTACACTCTGATTGAACGCTTAGGTCAAAAATACCATGCCGAAAAAATTATCCTTTTCGGTTCCCGTGCGCGGCGACAATCATGAACGCAGTGATATTGACATTGCCGTTTATGGTATGCCGGAACAAAACCGCCCGTTGTTCTGGTCAGATATTGATGACCTCCCTACACTGCTGAAGTTTGATTTGGTTCATATCACCAAGCATACAGATTCGGCTTTTGCAGAAACGATTGAAAAGGAAGGTGTAATCCTCTATGAGCAATCTGGAAACAAAAATTGCTAATTTTTCCAAAGCTGTTATCCGGCTTCAGGATGCCATTGATGAATATGAAAAAACGCACAGCGATACCGTCCGGGACGGCGCAATCCAACGTTTCGAGCTCTGCATGGGGCTGGCATGGAAAACAACCCGTGAATACCTCATTGAGCAGGGCTTCGCAGAGCTCAACAGCCCGAAAGCCGTCATGCGGGAGGCTTATGCCAGCCATATTATTGACAGTCAGGAGTTGTGGATAATCGCATTGAACGACCGTAACCTCACCTCCCACGTTTACGATGAAAAAACTTCCAACGAAGTCTTTTCCAGAATCTGCGGTTCCTATGTTCCTCTTTTGAAAAAGTTAGATGAATTATTCAGAGCATAGCAGCTGTTTTTCCTGTCGGATAAATTATTTTGTATACAGCATATAAAAATCCCTCTTTATATTTTTATAAAAAGGGATTTTTCTTATTACATAATTTTCACCGCATTTTCCCTGATTGAATCAATCGTCTGAATCAATCTGGCGCGGGTTTTCTGGTCGAACAGCTTAATAAAGTTTACCGGTCTGTCAAACGGCGGCTTCTGCAGCTCCGCTACATCCTTCATATATCCGTTTTTCTCTACATGGTTGATAATCTTCAGCACAAAAGCAATCTGTGCTTCATTCAGCGAAGTGTCATTGATAAAAGCAGAAAATGCCTGCATTGCCGCGTCATGGTCCAGCCTGGCAACCTCGCGGATTAGCAGGCCAAAGGGCTTTTCGCCAAATTCCCGCTGGTAATCCGTCCTGCTCCCCAGTTCCGACGTCAAAATCCGTTCCAGCTCCTCATAATCCCCGGAGGCGAGAGGGATATTATGCGTCAGCTTATGAATCGCAAGCGTGTTCCCGTTTTCTTCCACGTAGCGGTTAATCCTTTTCCTGTAATCCTCAAAGTCGTAAGCAGCGTCAAGCCCTTCGCCTTCCCGGGTTCCTGTAACAGGGTCTGTCAGCGATGTATAAACTGGCGGCTTTTGTGTACCCTCCTCTACTAAAAATTTTATCAGTTCACGCAATTCCTTTCTTGCATTTTCAAAAAGGAGGATATCCTTTGCATCCCAAAATGCATCTGTATTGATCTCCCGAATCAGCGGCAGCTTTGCCTTCACCTGCGGGATTGCCGCTTTTTTCTCCAGCATGGCAGCAGTATCACAAAGCTGGTTTTTCATGCGTTTGAAGGAAGGCGCAGCCTCCAGCTGCGAAAGCATCATACCGTAAATCAGGTTGTCAAACCGCTTTGCCGCCTCATCTGTATCTGCCAGCGTAACCAGCGGCGCAATCTCACGGATTAATTCGCCCTTATCCCCTTCGCTGAGCACATCAAAAGCGGAACGTTCCTTATATTTCTGAACATATTGCAGCCGCAGTTTTACGGCAATCCGTTCCGGATTCAGCACCTGAATCTGTTCATGGCAGGTATTCAGCAGCGTTTCCCGCAGAGATTGAAAGCGTTCCTCCGCAAATGCACTTTCCTGCAATGCCGCCGCCAGCCGCACCTGTTTGCCGAATATATTTTCGGAAAGCGTTTTTACCTCTCTGCTCTCATATCCGTTCGGTTTCTCTCTGAAAAACTCAAAATTCCCACAATAGTCAAATATCAGGAACCTTTTTTTCCCTGTATATTCCCCGTCAATCTGGTCAATACAGGACAGATTTGGCGCAAGCCTTGTGCCGCGGCCAAGCATCTGCCAGAATTTCGTTTTGGAACGCACTTTTTTGAAAAACACCAGATTCACACATTCCGGCACGTCAATCCCTGTGTCCATCATATCCACAGAAACAGCTATATGCGGCTCCTGCTCCGGCATTTTGAATTTTTCGATAATCGTCTGGGCATAAGTGTCCTCGCAGGTAATGCGCTGTGCAAAGCCGCCCTTATACATGGGATACAATGCGTTGAACCGCTGCACAATCAGCTCCGCATGTTTTTTATTCTGGGCAAAAATGATTGTTTTCCCAATCCTGTCGCCCCCTGCAACCTTTATGCCGCGGTCCATCAAATCCTGCAAAACCGTATCCACTGTGTCCATATTGAACACAAATCTGTTCAACGCGGCAGAGGGGATAAACTCCGGTATGCTGTCATCCTCCGTAAAATCCTCCTCATACCGCCGCTTGTCCTCCTCAGAAAGCTCGTCATACACAATGCCTTTTTCCAAAAACTTCGTTTCAACCTCATAATTGTAGTAAGGCACAAGTACTTTATCTACCTCAACCGCCGTTTCATAGTCATACGCATACGTCGGGATACTGTTTTCCATCTCAAAAAAATCGTAAGTATTCCTGTCCACGTCGGTTTTCGGCGTTGCAGTCAGCCCTACAAGAATCGCGTCAAAATACTCAAATATCGCACGGTATTTCTTAAAAATGCTCCTGTGGCTTTCGTCCACAATAATCAAATCAAAATGTGCAGGCGTAAACAGCTGCCTGCCCTCCCCTGTACGGGTATCGTCAATGGCGTTGAGCATTGTCGGGTAAGTGGAAAAAACAATTCTGGCAGCCTTGTCGTCTTTATTCGTGCAAAGGTTGCACAGCGACATATCCGGCAAATAATTCTTGAAATCGTCCTTTGCCTGTTTCACAAGCGCAGTCCTATCCGCCAAAAATAACACATTCGTGATATGCCCGCCGCGGCTCAAAACGTCCGTCAGGCTGGACGCCGTACGGGTCTTGCCCGTCCCTGTCGCCATAACCAGCAGGTGCCTGCGAAACCCTTCCATAATCTTCCCGCAAACGGCACGGATTGCGGCTTTCTGGTAATAACGGTCCGTAATCTTATCGGAAATCGGGAGAGCAAGCAGGTCTTTCCGCCCTTCGCGCCGGTCCATGAGTTTTTGCAGGTCATCCTTGCTGAAAGGACCGCTGACCTTCCTCTGCGGGCCACTCAAATCGTCCCAGAAATACGTTTCAAAGCCGTTGCTGGTAAACATCATCGGCCTGCGCCCAAATTTCCGTTCCAGGCAGTCCGCATATAAAGCAGCCTGTGTCCTTCCGCTGTTCGGGTCTTTTCCGGCACGTTTCGCCTCAATGACTGCCAGCGGCAGACCATCTCTGCCGAAAAGCACATAATCCGCGCGGCCTTTCTGCCCGGGCACACCTGCCATGCCCTCCACCTCATACTCCATCTGCACATCTGCGTCTGCACCGTCAAATTTCCAGCCCAGCAGTTTCAAATCTACATCAATAAAACGTCTGCGGGTTTCAAATTCGGAGCAGTCCGCCGGAACAAAGCTGCGTGTCTGCCGGTGCTCCTCTTTTGCCTGTGTAAATGCCGCGGACATTTCTTCTATTTTTTTCCGCAGGGCTTCGATTTCCGCGTCCTTTGCACGCAGAATGCTTTCTCCTGCTTTTGCGGCAGCCCTGGGAATTTCGTTTTCGTCAAAGCCGCGCTCCTCATACGCATCGCCGTAGCAGTAATCAATCCATTGTATAAACTCGAACAGTCCGCGAAGGGACAACAGCGCGTCCGCAGGGGAAACAATGCGCTCGGTATGTACGGCAAGATTGCCCAGCTTTACAATAAAGGGCAGCTTGCCCCATGTCTGGTTATCCAGCGCAAAACGGAATGTCGGTTCATGCAGGAGGGACTGGAGGTTGTTCCGGTATGGCATTTCCATGGAGGAATCCGCGGCATAAACCCATTTCACCGCCAGTTCCAAAGCCTTACGGCAGGCAACGGCGCACATCGCGGGCGAAGCCGGAAACAGCCGTTCCGCTTCTATGGCAGAAGGGGCAAAAAGGGCGTAATTCTGCTGGGGTTTCAAAAAATCAAAGTTCGCCATGGCGTCACACTCCTTGTCCGAAATATTCCTGCATTAACGATTTCTTTAATACTTCCAGTGTATCAAGACTGCGCTGGATTGGCAACTTTAATTTGTCTACCTGACTAAAAAACAAAGAAAATCTTTTTTGTTTCTCTAGCGGCGGGACAGGAATTACCAACTCAGATAAAATTTTTTGATTTAGGTTTTGAATATTCGCCCCTCTTCCCACCATCATCTTTCTGATTGCTTCCGATTTTAATACCATAAGCAAATAATCCGTCTGAACTTTATCGCTTTGTAGCCTAAACCTGATACAAAATCCGCTAAAGGTAGTTGGTACATTACCTGGATAGACCAAAAGGCTTCGCCCAACTAAATCCTTATTCCCATTAGAGCGAACAAAAACAATATCCCCATCTTTAAGCAAATATTCCTCGGAGGGCAGCCTGTTTAATGAAATGAGAGGCAACTTTGTCGTATCTGTGATATAAGCTAAATTCTTAAAATCACCCACACCCAAACAAAAAATATCAATTCCCGAATCTTCTGTATGAAAATTCATCCCATTTTTGCAGTTTCCTAATTCAGCCATATTAACAACACACCAGTTATATGGATTTTGCACTGGGTCACCGAACATCTCCACAAACCGCGCTTTCACCATCAAATCCAACCGCTCCAGTTGTTTGCGCCGCAGGGCAATCAAATCACAGACCTTGTCCAATGTATCACAAATTTTCTTTTGTTGTGTAATCTCTGGGTAGAATACATATATTTTCTCTAATGAATTACGTACAATCTGCGGCTGGGCTGAGCCTGTTATTACATCAGAAAATCCCCTATACTGTAAATAATAAAACAAATATTGAATATCTATCTCCTCTGAAAGATTGTCTAGTGCCATTGCATTACCATTTACATAGGAATATGGTTCGCAAATGTTCAAGCTGCCGCAAGTTGCTCCTCTGCATGTTATAAGCAAAGTTTTCTTTTCATGATTATATTCTGAATAAAAACCTATAATTCCGTTTGCACCATATACTGGATAACCCGAATCTTGTAGTGAATCAGACGAAATGGTTTTCCATTGCTTCGGAAAACAGATATCACATAACTTTTTTTTCTGCACCCTCACAACATCTCCTCCAATTCCGCCAGCCCCTTAGAAATCTCCATCTCCAGCTCATGCAGCTCCGTCAGTATTTCCAGCGTAGAAGGGTATTCCTCCGGCACATACTCCACCTTTTTATACTTATTCACCGTCAAATCATAACCGTTATCCGCAATTTCCTCCTTCGGCACAAGGAAGGACTGTTCTGTGCGTTCGCGGCCTTCCTCCTGCTCTATGGCGTGGAACCGCGCAATAATATCGGGAATGTCGCTTTCCCCTGTTTCCGTCCGTTTATCGTCCAGCGTGAAGCCGTCCGCCTGCATATCGTAAAACCAGACCTTATCCGTACCGCCCGCGCCCGTTTTTGTGAACACCAGCACCGCCGTAGAAACCCCCGCGTAGGGCTTAAATACGCCCGAAGGCATGGAAATCACAGCCCTAAGCTGGTGGTTTTCCACAAGCTCTCGGCGGATTGCCTGATGCGCCTTACTGCTGCCAAACAGCACTCCATCTGGCACAATGCAGGCGCACCGTCCGCCTTTTTCCAGCATCCGCAGGAAAAGCGCAAGGAACAGCAATTCCGTCTTTTTCGTGTTCGTAACAGCCTTCAGGTCATCGTTGATGCTTTCCGCGTCAACCGTCCCCTTGAAAGGCGGATTTGCAAGGCAGACCGAATATTTCCCACTAATCTGGTTCTGTTTGGAAACGCTGTCCTTATAATCAATCTCCGGCCGTTCAATCGAATGGAGCATCAAATTCATGGCAGAAATCCGCAGCATCGTGCGGTCTGTGTCAAACCCTGTGAACATCTCCCCCGCGAAATGCTCCCACTGTTCCGCCGTCATCTCGTTTTCATACTGCCGGCGGATATATTCCGCGGAAGAAACCAGAAAACCAGCCGTACCGCAGGCAGGGTCGCAAATAGTATCCTCCGGCGCAGGCGCGAGCAGCTCGACCATCATCTCCCGGATATGCTTCGGCGTGCGGAACTGCCCGTTTTGTCCGGCAGTTGACAGTTTCCCCAGCATATACTCGTATAAATCCCCCTGCATATCCAGCCCCGCAATATCATGCGTGTACAAATCTTCCAGCCCTGTAATGATTTTCTGCAAAACCTGCGCCGTAGGAATCAAAAAAGAAGCGTCCTCCATATAGCGCGCAAAGGCGGTATTTTCTTCCCCTTCCCGCCCGGGCTCGTCCGGTATCTCTATCAATTCTCCCTTTTCGTCAAAATCCGGAAGCCTGCCGTATTTCATTCCTTTCACCGCCGGAAATACCCTCTTTTCCATGATATCATAAATTTCCCGGGAATCCCTGTTTTTGAATTTGCTCCAACGCATGGACTGCCCCGCGGCAGACTCCGGGAATATCCTTTTCCCCATCGTACCGCCCATGTTCGCAAATTCCTCATTTTCCAGTTCCTTTTCATCCAAAGAACGAATAAACATCAGATATGTCAGCTGTTCGATAACCGTCAGCGGGTTTGTAATCCCTCCTGCCCAGATATCCGTCCAAATTTTGTCAATCTTGCTCCTGATAGCTCCCGTAATCACCTGTTTTCCTCCCTCTGCTTTCGCCCTTACTGTCCGGTGCCGCTGTTTCTGTCTGAAATTATACCATATTTTCCAGCAACATACAATTTTTCACCAAAAAAGGGCAGGCCCGAAGGTCTGCCCAAATGGACTCAAAGAATCTGAAATTCTTTTTTGTAAAATTACTGGAGAAGCTGGAGGATACCCTGAGGAACCTGGTTAGCCTGTGCAAGCATAGCCTGAGCCGCCTGAACCAGAATGTTGTTCTTCGTGTAAGCCATCATTTCCTCTGCCATGTCTGTATCTCTGATGCGGCTTTCCGCAGCAGTGATGTTCTCTGCCTGTACACCAAGGTTGTTGATTGTGTGCTCCAGTCTGTTCTGAACAGCACCCAGGTCGCCGCGGACGTCAGATACATAGTTGATTGCAGATTTGATCTTGTCGATTGCAGCCGCAGCTGTATCAATCGTTGCAATATCTGTGTCAGCAAGACCCATAGCCTCTGTATGCATGTCACTCAGTTTTACATTCAGCTGGTTGTAATCAGCAGCGGTATCACCAATCTGAAGTCTCAGGTAGTTGTCGAATTTGATGGAAGGATCTGCAATCTTGCCATCAACCTCGTTAGATTTCAGTGTGATTGTGCCATCCTCAGCGATCGTGCCTGTGCCGTTGTTCAGTACGTCAAGGAACGCCTCGCCCAGTTCTTTGGAAGTCGCCTTGCTGAAATCAGCAATTTCAATAGCAACTGCGCCTTCGTCAGCAGATTTGCCTTTCTCAACAAACTGGTATTTCTGTCCATTGAATGTCAGAACGGAACCGTCTTTTACAACCTTCGGGTCGAATGCGAAGGAAGCCGTTGTAACTTTATCGCCGTAAGGCATAGAAACGCTTAGAGCCTTCTGATCGCTGCCAACGCCTTTGCTGGAAACAGTTACTGTGCTGCCTGTGTAGTCAGCTGTGTAATCCTTTTCGTTTGCTGTGATCTTCTCTGCAACAGCTTTCGCAACAGCCGCGCTGTCTTTCAGGTCATCCACTACGACAGCGATGTTATTGCGGTTTACAGTATCCCTTGCGTCTTTTACGATTTCATAGGTCTTGTCGCCTACTTTAATCGCTGTGCCATATTCCAGTCCGCCATCGAATGTGAAGCTGGATTGTGCAGGGCCCTGTGCTTGTGCAAGCTCTTTATTCAGAGTTACATCAACAGGGTCAACGCCGGTAAACTCAAGCGTAGTGATTTCACTTGCTGTATGCGTTGCAGCCGTACCTGCATTAGCAGATTCGATTTTCAGTTTCTTATTAGTTGTATCAACAGTTACCTTAAATTCACCCTTCGTTGCATCAAAGAGATCGGAACCCTTCAATGTGCTTGTGGAGCCGTCCTTAGCTGTCAGCTTAACGGAAACTTTGTCGGATTCCAGTGCATTCTTAATATTTGTCAGGGTATTTTTAGGTGTAGCGTCATCAATTTCAAAATCCTTGCCTGCTTCCAGCATGATTTCGAAACTTCTGCCATCTGCCAGTGTGCCTGCAATCTTAAACTTATCGCCTGCTGTGAAGCCACCTTGCAACTTACCTGTTTCAATGGAACTTACTTTAGGTGTTGTATTAGCGGTAGAAGCCTGGCCTTGTGTTGCGGCGAACTCATTTTTAGAGCCATTTTTATTTATTACAAAGCCAACTGCCCCCGCTTTGCCAGCTGTGATTGCATCTTTGCCTTTTACGCGGATTGTACCATTTGCAACGCCGGCAGTAGCAGCTTCGTCCTTATTTGCTGTAAATGTAAACAGGTCGCTTACCTTCATCTGGCTTTCGTCTACGCCTGTGGTATCTTTGTTATCCTTGAATGTTGCCTTATTCAGAGCATCTACAATAGCCTGTGTTGCTTTTGCAGCATCAGAATCAGCCATTGCAGCAGTAGCCTTGATGTCTACTTCCAGATCTTTGCCGCGGGCATCTGTGAATTTGAACGTCAATGTAGTGCCTTCTTCAATATTGCCAGCACCGCCGGTTGTCTTACCGCCGATAACCTCAAATGCACCGATGTAAGGTGTGGTGGTAGTCGTACCAACATCACCTGCAACGGCTGTATTTGCGCCAAAGATTGCAGCACTGTCTGTTGCCGTAATGCTTTCGATTGTTCCAGCCTTTTCCGTACCCTCTACCTTGGAAACAATGCTAATCTTGCCGCCATCTGCTGTAATATCAAAGTTTCCGCCAATTTTGCCCGTCAGCGCGTTTGCAATGGACTGCGCCTGTTCTTCAATCGTATCGCCAGAGAATACAGGGTTGTTAGCTGTTGCAGGAGTGCCGCTCGGCTGCATTTCCAGAGTAACCGTAGCAACATTAGCAACATCGCCGTCCGGTGTATAAGTCACGGCAAGCGTATCGCCTACACTGAATTTCTTAGTGATATCAATGGTGAATGTACCCTTTGTGCCTGCGCCGTTCTGTACATCATCAATCGTTACGCCGTTTGTGATGGACTCTGTGTTGTATTCCACAGGCAGTTTGGAAAGTCTGCCAACGCCGCCGTTGCCATCCAGCAAGCTAATGCCGTTGAAGTTGGTTGCTTTCGCAATTCTGTCAATTTCCGTTTTCAGTGTCTGGAATTCCTTGTCTAGGTTCGCGCGGTCAACTTCGTTGTCATATGTGCCGTTTGCGGACTGTGTTGCCAGATATGTCATTCTGTTCAGCATGGAATGAACTTCTGTCAGCGCGCCTTCTGCGGTCTGTACCAGGGAAATGCCGTCGTTCGCGTTTTTCTGAGCCGCTTCCAGACCCTTGATCTGCGCCCTCATTTTTTCAGAGATAGCCAGACCAGCCGCGTCGTCGCCTGCGCGGTTAATTCTGTAACCGGAAGACAGTTTTTCCAGATTTTTCGCCAATGCGCTGTTGTTGCCGCCCAGCTGTCTGTAAGAGTTGAGCGCCATAATGTTGTGTTGAATCCTCATAATATTGCCTCCTTCATGGAAATATGCACCAGGGGACTTCCTTTTCCCCCTGATCGTTGAGTAATGTGATATATTTTGAACCTCCGCC
>Ga0073908_1000589_pt1 | contig 59335 bp, 48 predicted proteins | sample MucameincwithD2O_FD_65484 | JGI IMG/M metagenome (GOLD analysis project Ga0073908, IMG submission 65484) | Mouse cecum microbial communities from Vienna, Austria - Mucus amended microcosms incubated with D2O | ecosystem: Host-associated > Mammals > Digestive system > Large intestine > Cecum... | reverse complement strand
TTGCTCCTGCATGATGTTTCGATTCGTTTCCATTTGATTGAATGTTGATTGTTTGACAATAAAATGGCTGTCCTTATCGTGCGCACGGCATGACAAAGAACATGGATGGTTTGACTGACAATTGGTTGTCAATCGGGCGGATGTGAATGGATCCGAATCGGAATGTTGCGCGACGGGAACCGCCGGCGGCTGGTCTTGCGACCGGTCTGCGTCGTAACGCGGACTCGATGATGTACTGTTCGCATAATGGTACAAAAAAGAATGTGCAGCTGCGAACAGTACATCACCTATTTCTAAGCTCTGCAAAGTGCCATTCGCGGGATCGCTCCCCAATGACTCTGCACATTCCGTTAATACCAAATGCTTTTCAGAGCTTTGGTAGAAATAGATTTTTGTAATACTGTTCGCGGGAACAAAGATACGACAATTTTTGAAAAATGCGATGCGAATAGTATATCGGATTGGATAATTCCGTGAAATTATGGAGTATCACCGACAAGGTTGCAGCGAAAAGAGAAAATACGCAATAACGTGGTTTTCTCTTTTGGCTGTGCGTTTTCAGAAAGCAGAGAGGAAAAAAGTCGGAGATTCAGTTTAGTTTGTGCATTAGCCTTATATATGCTAAATCAAAGTAAACTATATTTAGGCAGGCATATTTGTTTTTCGGTATGCCTATGCCGGAATGAACAATCTTAACAGAGAACAAGATGATGCGGAGAATCTGAGATGAAATAGTGCTTTGTCTCCTTTCTCTTTTGGATGCAATAATAGGCGAGGCTATTTTGCAGTCGTAGCCATGAAACGAGAATAATCGTATGCGAGCCAAGTGTCGCAGCTAAAAAGGCCTGCGAATGCCAGCAAGTGAAAAGACAGAAAACAACTGCAATGTAAAAAACGAAGAATCGCTTAAATCCTTGATTTTGTTTCTGTAATGTTGCTTATTAGGACGACACACGGATTTATATTGCTGAATATAAACAGATTGATTTGTTGCTATCTAAGACTTCCTACGTTTACTACAACAGCAACGCGAACCGCGCCTTTTCGGCGGATCGCTTGTCCCAAAAGTAGTACTTTTTTCTGGAATTACAACAAAATATGTGCATCTTTTTGTAATTTTTTTACGCTTCCGAAATTGTACGATGGACAGTTCGTGTTATAACATATTGAACAATAGTCGATTGGGATATCGGATGCGCCGCACCGTCGAGATGTTTCGACTTCGGGCCTGCGGCCCTCCGCTCAACATGACAGACACAGAACAATCGTGCATTGTGAATTGTTCTGTCATTCCGAGCGAAGCCGAAGGCGCAGTCGAGGGGTCTCGACGGTGAAATGTCGAGAGCCGTTGCGAATCGCACCGGCGCATGTTCGGCGAACTCAAGACCTTTCGACTCCGCTATCGCTCCGCTCAAGGCGACAGATTCCTGTCATTCCGAGCGCAGCCGAAGGCGCAGGCGAGGGGTCCCGAGGGTCGGACGAGCGTGAACCATTGCGATCCGCACTGGCGGAAGTTCGGCACCGTCGAGATGTTTCGACTTCGGGGCCGAGGCCCCTCCGCTCAACATGACAGACAATTATGAATCGTGAATTGTTCTGCCCTTCGCTCGACATGACAGGAAAGGCTGTCACCCCGAGCGAAGTCGAGGGGTCTCGAGGGTGGATTAGCAAGAGCCCTTGCTAACCGCATCGGCGCATGTTCGGCCAGTTCGAGACCTTTCGACTCCGCTATCGCTCCGCTCAAGGTGACAGAAGTGATTGTCATTCCGAGCGCAGCCGCAGGCGCAGTCGAGGAATCTCTACGGTGCACGGCGCACACCATCCGGAAACCGTAAGATCTTCCATCCCGGATAGGTCCGGCGTTTTACGCCGGGGCAGTCCGCAGCCACGGCGGGCGAAGGACTGCAATAAATTTTGTCCTTCGCTGGCTGCGTTCTGCGGGGCCGTTTCGTGAGGGTGGATGCTTGGCCCCGTCGAGATGTCTCGACTTCGGGCCTTGCAGCCCTCCGCTCGACATGACAGCCCGTAGGCCCGAAGCTATTCGATGGCCCGGCGGTTCATCAGGGCGTGGGTGATGGTGAGCTCGTCGACGTACTCCAGTTCGTCGCCGAAGCCGATGCCGCGGGCGATGGAGGTGACCTTCACATCGGGGTAGGCGCGCAGGCGGTTCATGATATAGAAGAGGGTGGTTTCGCCCTCGACCGAGGTGGAGATGGCCAGAATCACCTCCTTTACCGTGCCCGAGGCCACCCGCTCGACCAGCCGGTCGATCTTCAGGTCGGAGGGGGCGATGCCCTGCATGGGCGAGATGACGCCGCCCAAGACGTGGTAGGTTCCCTTGTATTGGCGGGTGTTCTCGATGGAGAGCAGGTCGCCCACCTGCTCCACGACGCAGACCGTGGAGCGGTCGCGGTTTTCGTCGAGGCAGATGGGGCAATACTCCTCGTCGGATAGGTTGTTGCAGGTGCGGCAGTGGCGGATCTCGTTGCGGAACCGGTCGATGCTGCGGGTCATGTCGCCGACCGACTCCCGCTCCATGCGCAGCAGGTGCATGGAGAGCCGCAGTGCGGTGCGCCGGCCGATACCCGGCAGTTTCGAGAGCTCCCCGACGACGTCCTGTAAGAGTTTCGACATGGGCGTAAGCGGATCAGATGGTTTCGATATGGCGGCTTTCGAGCCACCCTTTCCGGCCGTCGGCGATGGTTACCTCGGTCCAGTCGCCCAGGTTGTCGCCCGTGCGGAGGACGGTGCCCTCGTGCAGGACGAAGAGGTCGGTGGCGGCCCGGTCGGGCGAGCTCTTCACCGAGACGGCCGACGACATGACGACGGCATCGCGGCGGTCGAGCGTTTCGCTCCGGTCGGCGGCGGCGAAGAACGTGGCGACGACGAAGAGCGCGAGGCAGGCCGTCATGCCGTAGAATCCCCCCTTGCGCAGGGAGAGCCGCCCGGCGAGCAGGTAGAAGAGGGCGCAGAGGAAGGCGAGGGCGAGCAGGACGAGCGAAAGCATCGTCCAGGCGGTGCCGCTCAAAAGGTTGCGCAGCGTGCGCATCCACCCCTCGAGAAAGAACTCGGGGATGGTCTCGATGCGGTCCTTCGTGCGGCTCTCGGCCACCGAGAGGTTGTAGCGGATGTCCTCGTCGCCGGGGGCCAGCAGCCGGGCGCGGCGGTAGTTGAGAATCGCCTCGCCGAGGCGGTCGTCCTTGAAGCAGGCGTTGCCGAGGTTGTAGTAGAGCTTGGACGAGCGGAATCCGCGGTTCAGGATCGCCTCGTAGTCGCGGATGGCGCACCGGTAGTCGGAGCGGAGGTAGGCCGTGTTGCCCCGGTCCCAGAGGGCGTCGCAGTCGAGGTCGTCGCTCGGAGCGGTGAGCTCGTCCGGCGTCTCGATGGTCGGTTCGGCGGCCGCCGTGTCCGCGGCCGAACCGTCGGATTGCTGACCCCGGGCGGTGAGCAGGGTGGTCAGCAGACAGATACAGATCAGCAGGTGTTTCATACTTACTTACGCTTCTTGATTAGGGACTCCATGCGCGAGATGAACTCCACGCCCCGGGTGTAGACCTCGCTCATCTGGGCCGATGCCATCGGCGAGTATTGCGCCTCCTCGCACCGCGTGATGATGTCGGTGAAGTGCTGCGCCTCTTCGGCCGCCACGCCCCGCTTGGCGAGCTCCTCGCGGACGTTCTCCTTGGTGAGGTTGGCTACCGGGATGTTGAGCTTGTCGCTCATGTAGCCCCACAGCGCGCGCGACATCTCCTCGTAGAAGGCGTACTGGTTCTGCTCGTTCATGGCCCGTCCGGCGGCGCGGACGCGCTGCACGGCCACCTTGTTGGCCCGCTTTCCGCGCACGAGGGCCGAGTTGCGGCTGTCGCGGATCCGCTTGCGCATCAGCGTATAGAGCCCCGCGAATGCCAGCAGCATGACTGCCAGCGAGGCGAAGTAGGGGGCGCTGAAGAGCAACGGCCGGCCGGCCGGAACCAGCCGGGGCTTGCCCGAGCGGATGAAGCGGATATCCTCGCCCAGCATCTTCACCTCCTCCTTCGAGAGCCCCTTGACGATGCGGGCCTCGCCAGTGCCGCCCGAGGCGTCGGGCGTGACGGTCAGGTGGAGCGGCTGGCCGGAGAGGGTGACGTACTGGCTCCTGGCCGGATCGAAATAGGTGAACTCGACGGGACCGGCCGTGTAGTCGCCCTCGGCACGGGCGATGAAGGGGTACTCGAACTGCCGGTAGCCCGAGGCGCCGCTGCCCGCGGTCTTGATCTGCTCGGAGGACTTCACGTCGTAGAGCTCGAACGAGGCGGGCAGGGGGAGCTTGGGGGCCTGCACGAAGCGCAGGTTGCCCGATCCGGAGATCCGCAGCGTGTAGGTGGCGGCCGAGTTGGCGGCCAGCTGCGCGGGGGGCGGGGTTTCGGTCATCGAGAAGCGGCCCACGGCTCCCGTGAAGCTCTCGGGAGCACCGGCAGGCAGCTCCTTCACCGTGACGGGGATTTTCTGCGAGCGGAGCTTGCGGTCGACGTTGTAGACGTCGGGCATGTTGCCGAAGAAGGGGTCGCGGCTGCGGTTGTTCTGCACCACGATCTGCGCCACGGCGGTCAGCTCCGCCGGGTCGACGGCCAGCGTGCCCGACTGCTGCGGGTAGAGCAGGTACTCCTTCAGCACCGAACACTCGTAGACCTTGCCGTTTACGGTTTCGCGCCGGGCGGGACGGTTCTCCACGTCCAGCTCCTGGGCCCAGAACCCGTTGAAAGACGGAAATTTCACCTCGTTGATCCCCACGATCGGAATCCGGTAGTAGAGCTTGATGGCCGCCAGCACGGGCTCGCCCTTATAGACCGAGGTGCGCGAGAGCTGGACGCGCAGCAGGATATCGTCGGCCGCCACCTCTCCCTTCTGCCGGGCGGCGGGCGACTGCCGGTTCGCCTCGCTCTCCGCCGGGGCGCTCTGGGCCGTACCCGGAGCCTGAGCCCCTTCGTCGATCACCTCGATGGGGACGGGCTGCGTGCGGTGGCTCTCACCGTCCACCTCGATCCGGGCGGAGCCGATCGTGTAGTTGCCCGGCGTAGAGGGGAGCAGCACGAAGGTGTAGGTGAATTCGTAGGTGTTGGTGACGCTGCCGTTGACGTACTGCATGCTCTGCCCGCGGTAGACGGCCGGTCCGGCGATTACCTCGAACCCCTCGAAATCGGGGGCCTCGAAGGTGTCGTCGTCGGGCTTCGCATTCAGCCGGAACTCCACGCGGAAGGCGTCGCCGGCGGCCACGATCATGGGCGCTTTTGTCGTGAAGGTGACCTTCTCGGCTCCGAAAGCCGCAAAGATCACCGTCACGCCGAGGAATAGAAGAGTGAATCTTCTGAAAAATCCGTTCATTTACATCGAATTACTGGTTCGTAAATCGGTAACGTAAAAAATCGTTCTTTAGTGTTTGAAATCCGCGAAGAAATCGTTGCCCTTGTCATCGACGATGATGAAGGCGGGGAAATCCTCCACGTAGATCTTGCGCACGGCCTCCATGCCCAGCTCGGGGAAGTCGACCACCTCGACCGACTTGATCGAGTTCTTGGCCAGAATGGCCGCCGGACCGCCGATCGAGCCGAGGTAGAAACCGCCGTTCGCCTTGCAGGCGTCGGTCACCTCCTGCGAACGGTTGCCCTTCGCCACCATCACCATCGAGCCGCCGTGCTTCTGGAACAGGTCGACGTAGGGGTCCATGCGGCCGGCCGTCGTGGGGCCGAACGATCCCGAAGCCATGCCCTGCGGCGTTTTGGCCGGACCGGCGTAGTAAACCGGGTGCTTCTTGAAGTAGTCGGGCATCGGCTTGCCTTCGTCGAGCATCTGCTTGATGCGGGCGTGGGCGATGTCGCGGGCCACGATCAGCGTGCCCTTCAGGTTCAGACGGGTCTTGATCGGGTAGCGGGTCAGGATCTCGCGCACCTTGTCCATCCCCTCGTCGAGGTCGATGTCCACGGCGGGCGACATGGCGGGCGCCTGTGCGGGCAGGAAGCGGGCGGGATTCTTCTCCAGCACCTCCAGGAAGATGCCTTCGGGGGTGATCTTCGCCTTGATATTGCGGTCGGCCGAGCAGCTGACGCCGATGGCGACGGGGCACGAAGCGGCGTGGCGCGGAGCGCGGATCACGCGGACGTCGTGCACGAGGTATTTGCCGCCGAACTGGGCGCCTACGCCGCTCTTCCGGCAGATCTCCAGCACTTTCCGCTCCCACTCCAGGTCGCGGAAGCAGCGTCCGCCCTCGTTGCCCGAGGTGGGCAGCTCGTCCAGATAGCCGGCCGAAGCCTTCTTTACGGTCGAGAGGCACATCTCGGCCGAGGTGCCGCCGATGCAGAGCGCCAGGTGGTAGGGCGGGCAGGCCGAGGTGCCCAGATCCTTGATGTGCTCGGTGATGAACTTCGTGAGCGACTCCTCGTTGAGCAGCGCCTTGGTCTGCTGGTAGAGGAAGGTCTTGTTGGCCGAGCCGCCGCCCTTGGTGATGAAGAGGAATTCGTACTCCATGCCGGGCTTGCCGCCGTAGATGTCGATCTGGGCGGGGAGGTTGGTGCCCGAGTTCTTCTCGTCGGTCATCGTGAAGGGAACCACCTGCGAGTAGCGCAGATTGCGCTCCTTGTAGGTCTCGTAGACGCCGCGGGCGATGCACTCGGCGTCGTCGGCGCCGGTCCATACGTCCTCGCCCTTATGGCCGATGCAGATGGCCGTACCGGTGTCCTGGCAGGTGGGCAGCTCGCCCTCGGCCGATACGCACTGGTTCAGCAGCATCGTGTAGGCCACGAACTTGTCGTTGTCGGTGGCTTCGCGGTCCTCCAGAATGTCGCGCAGCTTCTGCAGGTGGGCGGCGCGCAGGTAGAACGATACGTCGCTGTAGGCGGCCTTCGAGAGCTCTTCGAGCCCTTTGGGGTCGACCTTCAGGATTTTGCGGCCGTCGCACTCGACGACCTTCACGTACTCTTTCGTCAACAGACGGTACTCGGTTTTGTCCTCCGCAACGGGGTAGGGTTCCTGATAGATGAATTCGGACATAGCAGTTATGTTTATTGAATGTTTGTTCGTTGTTGTTCCGTTTCGACAATCCGTGCAAAAATACAAAAAACAATCCAAATGCAACGCATTGTATCTTCGATTTTTCGGTTGTTGTTAATTTTTTCACAGAATCGTGTGCGTTCTTCAAAATATTTATTAACTTTGTGCGGTTTTTGTTAGGCGACTTGTGCCGACCTTTCGGAGCCGCAGACGGAACATTTTGAAAACGATTTACTCTAAACCGATAAAATTATGGTATCTTACAAGGATTTGGGTCTGGTGAACACCCGTGAGATGTTTGCCAAGGCCATCGAGGGGGGCTATGCCATTCCCGCCTTCAACTTCAACAACATGGAGCAGATGCAGGCTATCATCCAGGCTTGCGTCGAGGCTTCGTCGCCCGTCATTCTCCAGGTGTCGTCGGGTGCCCGCAAATACGCCAACCAGACGCTGCTGCGCTACATGGCGCAGGGTGCCGTCGAGTACGCCAAGGAGCTGGGCAAGAACATTCCCATCGTGCTGCACCTCGACCACGGCAATTCGTTCGAGCTCTGCAAGAGCTGTATCGACATGGGCTTCTCGTCGGTGATGATCGACGGTTCGTCGCTGCCCTACGAGGAGAACGTCGCTCTGACGAAGCAGGTCGTGGAGTACGCCCACCGGTTCGACGTGACGGTCGAGGGCGAGCTGGGCGTGCTGGCCGGTGTCGAGGATGAGGTCGCTTCGGAGGTGGCTCACTACACCAAGCCCGAGGACGTGGAGGACTTCGTGAAGAAGACCGGTGTGGATTCGCTGGCCATCTCGATCGGCACCTCGCACGGCGCCAACAAGTTCAAGCCCGAGCAGTGCACCCGCAACGCCGAGGGCATTCTGGTTCCGCCCGAACTCCGCTTCGATATTCTGGAGGAGATCGAGAAGCGCATCCCCGGCTTCCCCATCGTGCTCCACGGTTCGTCGTCCGTACCGCAGGAGTACGTGAAGATCATCAACACCCACGGCGGTGCCCTGAAGGATGCCGTAGGTATTCCCGAAGAGCAGCTGCGCAAGGCCGCCAAGAGCGCCGTCTGCAAGATCAACATCGACTCCGACGGTCGTTTGGCTATGACGGCTGCCGTGCGCAAGGTCTTCGTGGATTCGCCCGCCGAGTTCGACCCCCGCAAGTATCTGGGTCCCGCCCGCGACGAGCTGAAGAAGCTCTACAAGCACAAGTGCGAGAACGTGCTGGGCTCCGCCGGCAAGGCCGAGTAAGGCATCTCTCCCGCAAAACGAAACCGGGCCGCATTCTCGAATGCGGCCCGGTTTCGTTTTACGATTCGCGATCTCCTTTCCGGACATTTCTATGTCATTCCGAGCGTAGCCGAGGAATCCCCGACAGTCGTATTCGGGAGTAAGTCCGTCGCCGTCGGGACGTTTCGGCTGCGGGGCTCTGCCCCTCCACTCCACATGACAACCGGAATCCCATACGATTGTGCATCGTGCATTGTCCCGCTCGGACGGTCTCTCCCGAAACGAAAGCACCCCGGCCGCATAATCGGCCGGGGTGCTTGCATGCAAGGTTCGCGCTACGGGATGAAGACGAACCAGTGGCCGAGCTCGTCGCCCGTGCAGTCGTACCAGGTGAACTTGGTGATGTACTGGTGTTCGCCCCAGGTCTTCAGGTGCACGTTCATGTTGTTGTCCGCGTAGATGTTTTCCACCTCGGCAACGATGGCGTTCGGATCGTACTTGTAGGAGGCATATCCGGCCGGAACTTCGCCCTCGGCGACTTCGAGGCTCTTGAACGCCTGATCGAGCACCTCCTGTGCAGTCGTCTCGTCGAGCATCACCTTCTGGCCGTTCAGCTGGATGTCCGTAATGGTGAAATCCGCACCCTGGACGAAATTGGGGCTCATGCCGAACAGCGCTCCGGTGCCGTTGCCGTTGTTCTTCCGAATGGTATAGGTGTATTGGCCGGGTTCGTCGCCGCCGCCCTCGCCGGCCTCCTGCGTGAAGACCAGTTCGGACTGCCCGTCCTCGGTTTTCGCTGTCAGCTTATAGTTGCGGGGAGCGCTGGAGCCGTTCTCGGGGAAGGTGATCGAGAGATCGGCGCCCGACCGGGTGACGGTAGCCTGTCCGCAGCTAAGGGTGACGTACTGCATGTAGTTGTCGATCTCGGCGGCATCGATCTCCGCACCGTCCACCTCGAGGCTCAGGACGGCTGCATCGGCGAGCGTTTCACCCTCTTTCTTGACCGTATAGGTCTCGTAGCCGGTGTGCCGGAGCGTCGGGATGACGGTGGGTGCGCCCGAACCGGGATCCTGACGTACGGTGATGAAGTCGGAGGATTGAACCCCTCTCCACCGGATGTAGATTTTGGTTTCGCGCACCTCGGCCTTCTTGTTCTTCCGAATATTGATCTGGAGGTTGAAGTTGTTCGTATTCTCCCATTTGGGCTCCACCCAGTCGCCTTCCCAGACGAAGGTCGGCAACTCGTCCGGATGTTCGTTGAAATTGACGGTTTCGTCGTTGTAGACGCCGGTCGTCGGCCCCAGATAGAGCAGGTTGTCGTTGCTGTTGACATTCATGGTCTTGCCTCCGTGGGTGAAGGTCAGGGTGTTTCTGTCCTCGGTGGATTCGCGATACTCCTCCTTCAGGTTCAGGAAGATGTTGTGCATCGTGTTCTGCTCGAACGTCTTGGTCTTCTCCGAGGTGAAGGTGTAGACCGCCTTGTCGGTGACCACTTTGTAGGTGTAGCCCGTGAGCGATACGGGGAACAGACCCATGTAGATGCCCTCCGCGCTCTCTTTCGAGTCGGCTGCGGTCAGCGCATAGGGGGTGCCCAGCGTCACGCGGATTTCGGTCGTACCGTTGGCGGCGGACTCGCCGCGCAGGGCGTCGTTGGCGAATACGCCGATGCAGAAGCGGTCGCCGTTGATCTTTTCCGAGGTCTGGAGCGTGATCGAACGCACGCTCTCGCTGCGGAATGCCTCGTCGGTGGAGTAGACGATGAAGCGGGCCAGCGATGCCATCGATTGCATCTTGGCGACGATCGGACCGTCCGTCACTTCCTGCGCGGCTTCGCCCATGAAGGCTACCTTGTCGAGGCTCGACTCCATCCGGCCGGCTGCGGCCTGCGTCTGTGCGGCCGCGATGTTGAAGTGGGCCGTGCAGTCGCCGCCGGTCGCCATGTTGTCGAGCGAACGGTAGGGGTAGTAGACCCAGATTTTGGAGGCCTCCTCCTTGACGGTCGCCTTGAAGGTGGCGGCTCCGGTTTCGGGATCGATCTTCAGGTCGGTCGCCTGCACGTTCTCGGCGGCGTCGGTGAAGACGCCGAACGAATCGGTTTCGTCCCAATGGAAGCCCTCTCCGTCCGTCCAGCTGGACCGGATGTCGTCCGCGGGCAGGGCGGAGATCTCTATCGTACGGGTATTTCCGTTTACGGGTGCCGGCTCCTCGGCGGGGTCGTTCGAGCAGCCCGCTGCGGCCGTTGCGAATGCGGCCAGGTATAAGATATTCAGCTTTTTCATCTCTTTTGATTTTTACAGACCGAATTCATCGTCGTCGTTATAGTTCAGGTCCAGGTCGGAGCTGCCGTTGGCACCGTCGTGCCATTTGGAGGGATCGGAGGCGGCGAAACCCTTCTCCGCCGAAATTTCGATCGGGTCGAGTGCGGGTGCCTCGTAAATTTTTTTCATAAGCGTTTTATGGTTTTAAGTTGTTGAGTCGATATTTCTGCTGCCCGGAAGAGGCGCCGGATTCGTTTCAGGCTCTGCCGTCGATATCTACACAAAGATCGCAAATAAAAACCAAGGGCGGATCGGCAGGGTGTAAAGAAGTGGATGTGAATCGCTTTTGCGAGTCGTTATTTATTTGATAATGAATTGATTTATATCGTTCCCTGTTTCGTAAAAAGTGGATCGGATGCGCGCCGGTCCTGCTGCCGGCGCCCGGATGGGATACGCGCAGCGGACTTGCGTACAGTCCTTTCAGTTTTTCGCCGGGAGGCCGACTGTTCCGGCGTCGGGAAGAATTCCCCGTTCCGGCGAGCTACATTGAATTATATTTCGTATATTTGTCCGCTGTATGGAGAACTTTGTCGTCAGTGCCCGCAAATACCGCCCCGCGACCTTCGCGTCGGTGGTCGGGCAGAAGCACATCACCTCGACCCTCAAGAACGCCATCGAGCGGGGTCAGTTGGCACATGCCTACCTCTTCTGCGGTCCGCGCGGAGTGGGCAAGACGACTTGTGCCCGCATCTTCGCCAAGGCGATCAACTGCCAGAGTCCGAACGGTGCCGAGGCCTGCAACGCGTGCGAATCGTGCCGCAGCTTCAACGAGAACCGTTCGCTCAACATCCACGAGCTCGACGCCGCGTCGAATAACTCGGTGGACGACATCCGCGCCCTGATCGAGCAGGTGCGCATCATTCCCCAGTCGGGCCGCTACTCCGTCTTCATCATCGACGAGGTTCATATGCTCTCCACGGCCGCCTTCAACGCCTTTCTGAAGACGCTGGAGGAGCCCCCCGCACACGCCGTCTTCATCCTCGCGACCACCGAGAAGCACAAGATCCTGCCCACGATTCTCTCGCGGTGCCAGATCTACGACTTCAACCGCATCCGTGTGGAGGATTCGGTGGAGTACCTGCGTTACATCGCCGGGCAGGAGGGGGTCGAGGCCGACGACGAGTCGCTCAACCTCATCTCGCAGAAGGCCGACGGCGGCATGCGCGACGCCCTGTCGATGTTCGACAAGGCCGTGTCGTTCTGCGGCCGCGAACTGCACTATCAGGAGGTGGCCCAGACGCTCAACGTGCTGGATTACGACACCTATTTCCACGTGACCGGGCGGCTGCTGGCCGGCGATTACGTGCAGGCGCTGCTCGCATTCGACGAGGTGCTGACGCGCGGCTTCGCGGGGCAGACCTTTCTGGCGGGGCTCAACCGCCACCTGCGAGACCTGCTGGTGGCGAAGGATGCCGCCACGCTGCGGCTGATCGAGATGACCGGAACCCTGCTGGAGCGATACCGCGTGCAGGCGGAGGCCTGCGACGTCGCGTTCCTCTTCGGGGCGATATCCGTCCTGACGGAACTCGATTCGAAAATCCGGCAGTCGTCTGGCCAACGCCTGCTGGTCGAACTGGGACTGATGAAAATCGCCGGTCTCGGTCAAAAAAAAAATAACCCCGATTCACCCCTGATCGAGCGGAGCTATCCGCTGCCCGAACTGGTGACGGCACCCGCTCCCGCCGCACCGGCACAGCCGGTTCCGGCTCCTACACCCGCTCCCGCGGCACAGCAGCCCCGGACTCCCTCTGCGTCTGCACCAGCGGTCGCACGACCGGCGCCGGTTGCCGCAGAGAAGCAGCCGGTCCGACCCGCACCCGCGACCCGGGTGACGCGCTCGCCGCTGGTCTCGCTCTCGGCGCTGATGAACGACGCTCCGGCCGAGCCGGCCGGGGAAGCGGCCCCGCAGGGCCCCGTGGCGGAGGATGACCGAAGCGAGGAGAAGCTGACGGCACGCCGCGACGAACTGCTGGCCGCGATCCGCGAGATGCGGCCCCGTTTTGCGGCCGCCTTCGAACGGATGGCCTTTGCGGGCAGCACGATCCGGATCGCCGTGCCGACCTCGGAGCTCCGGGAGGAGATTCTCCGCTCGCAAACCGAGCTGTTGATCCGCCTGGTCGAAGTGGCCGGAGTGCAGGGTGCCTTGCAGCTGGAGATTGCGGTCGACGAGCAGGTGCGGGCCTCGACGCCGATCCGCATCGAGGACCGGCTGGCCTGGCTGAGCGAGCGGAACACCGCCCTCCAGGCCCTGCGCAAGGCGCTCGATCTGGAGATCGAGGGGTAGGCAACGTATTGAAACGGAAAAACAAAAACGAAAGATAGTAAATGGCAACCAAGAATTTTATCGAAGAACTCGAATGGCGCGGCATGATCCACACGATCATGCCCGGCGCGAAGGAACAACTCGAAAAGGAGATGACGACGGCCTACCTGGGCATCGACCCCACGGCCGACTCGCTGCACATCGGCCATCTGGTGGGCGTGATGATTCTGAAGCACTTCCAACTGTGCGGCCACCGTCCTCTGGCGCTGGTGGGCGGCGCCACGGGCATGATCGGCGACCCGAGCGGCAAGTCGCAGGAGCGCAATCTGCTCGACGAGGCGACGCTGCGTCACAACCAGGAGGCGATCAAGAAGCAGCTCGCCAAGCTGCTCGATTTCGATTCCGACGCCCCCAATGCGGCCCGCATGGTCAACAACTACGACTGGATGAAGGATTTCACGTTCCTGGATTTCATCCGCGATATCGGCAAGCTCATCACCGTGAACTACATGATGGCCAAGGACTCGGTCAAGAAGCGCTTCAACGGCGAGGGCGACGGCATGTCGTTCACCGAGTTCACCTACCAGCTCGTGCAGGGCTACGACTTCCTGCACCTCTATCAGGAGTACGGATGCCGCATTCAGCTGGGCGGCTCGGACCAGTGGGGCAACATCACCACCGGTACGGAGCTGATCCGCCGCAAGCTGGACGGCGAGGCATACGCCATCACCTGCCCGCTCATCACGAAGGCCGACGGCACGAAGTTCGGCAAGACCGAGAGCGGTAACGTATGGCTCGATCCGCGCTACACCTCGCCCTACAAGTTCTACCAGTTCTGGCTGAACGTGAGCGACGAGGATGCCAAGCGTTATATCAAGATCTTCACCCTGCTGGACCGCGAGACCATCGGGGCGCTGATCGCCGAGCACGAGGCGGCTCCCCATCTGCGCGCGCTGCAGAAGCGGCTGGCGCAGGAGGTCACCACGATGATCCACTCCGAGGAGGAGTACCGCAAGGCAGTCGAGGCTTCGTCGATCCTCTTCGGCGGCGCCACCTCCGAGGCGCTGCATGCGCTGGACGAGCAGACCCTGCTTCAGGTCTTCGAGGGCGTGCCGCAGTTTACGGTCGCCGCCGCCGATCTGGGGAGGAGTTTCCTGGATCTCTGCGCGGAGAAGACGCAGATCTTCCTCTCGAAGGGGGAGTGCCGCAAGATGGTGCAGGGCGGCGGCGTGTCGCTCAACAAGGAGAAGGTGACCGATCCGCAGCGTCCGGTGACCGGTGACGATCTGATCGCCGGCAAGTATCTGCTGGTGCAGCGGGGCAAGAAGAATTACTATCTGGTAATCGTGGCATAGGGAATGCAGTACCGAATCGATCTCGAGGGAATGGAGTTCCGGGCCTACCACGGCTGTTACGATCTGGAACGCAAGGTCGGCAACCGCTTCGTGGTCGATCTGGAACTGACGACCGAACTGGGCCGGGTGGCCGAGGAGGACGACGTGGAGCTGGCGGTCAACTACCTGAAGGTGTACGAAACCGTGCGCGAGGTGATGGCCGTCGAGCAGCGGACCATCGAACGGGTGTCGCGGAACATCATCGATACCCTCTGCGAGCGGTTTCCGGCGATTGTCCGCGTGCGGTGCCGGGTGGCCAAGATGGCCCCGCCGCTGGGGGGCAAGGTGCACAGCGTGAGCGTGACGCTCGAACGATAGCGAGTCGCCGCATCCCGGGTCCTTGAGACCGAGATGCGGCTTTTTTTACAGAAGGAACGGTATGAAGGGAGAAACAGACGAAAGCAGGGCTACGCTGGGTAGCCGGTTGAGCGCCGTGCTGGTTGCGGCGGGCAGTGCCGTGGGGTTGGGGAACATCTGGCGGTTTCCGGCGATGGCCGGCGACAACGGCGGCGGAGCCTTCCTGCTCCTCTATATCCTGTGCGTGATCGTGCTGGGGCTGCCGCTGATGCTGGCCGAGTTCTCCGTGGGGCGCGCCTCCCGCCGCAACGCCGTGGGGGCCTACCGCAAGCTGGACCGGCGCTGGAGCTTTCTGGGCTATAACAGCGTGCTGGTCGCCTTTCTGATTCTGGGTTTCTACTACGTGGTGTCGGGCTGGACGCTGGAGTATTTCGTTCACTCCGTGACGGGCACGATCGGCCGCTACGATACCCCCGACGCCTACCGCGGCATCTTCGAAAATTTCCGGATCCACCCCTGGCGGCCGACCGTCTACGCCTGGATCTTCGTGTTGATTACCCACGGCGTCATCGCGCTGGGGGTGAGGCGGGGGATCGAACGCTCGGCCAAGTTCCTGATGCCGCTGCTCTTCGTTGTGCTCGTCGTGCTGGCCGGCCATTCGCTGCTGATGCCGGGCGGCGACGAGGGTGTCCGGTTTCTGCTTCGGCCCGACTTCTCGAAGGTGACGCCCCGCACTGTGCTGGCGGCGTTGGGTCAGGCCTTCTTTTCGCTCTCGATCGGTATGGGGTGCATGATTACCTATGCCTCCTATTTCAACAAGGAGACCGATCTGCGCCGTACGGCGGTCAACGTCGCCGTGCTGGATACGGTGGTGGCGCTGCTGGCCGGGCTGGCTATCTTTCCCGCGGCCTACAGCGCGGGAATCTTCTCCTCGGCCGAGGTGCCGACGGCCGGTCCCGATCTGGTCTTCATCACCCTGCCCGCCCTCTTCAATTCGATGGCCTGGGGCGAGCTCTGGGCCGCCGTCTTCTTTCTGCTGTTGGTCGTGGCGGCTCTGACGTCGACCCTCTCGCTGCACGAGGTGGTGACGGCCTATCTGCACGAGGAGTGGTGCATGAGCCGCAAGGGGGCTGCCGGACTGACTACCGTGTCGATGCTCTTCCTGAGCGCGCTGGCCTCGCTCTCGCTGGGCATGTTGAGCGACTGGCGCATCTGCGGGCTGACGATCTTCGACTCGCTCGATTTCCTGACGGCTAACATCCTGATGCCCGTCGGCGGTCTGCTGACGAGCATTTTCGTCGGCTGGCGCTTCGAACGGCGCCTGCTGCGGCGGGAGCTCGGCATCGGGGGGCGGCAGCGGAGCGGACGGCTGGCGTTCCTCCTCTTCATGCTGCGCTGGGTCTGCCCGGTCATTCTGCTGGCTGTATTCCTGGACAATCTGGGGCTGCTGTAGCGGTCCATCCTTCGGCTGACGCTCCCTGCCCTTTTTGGCAGGGAGTTCGCTTTTTTGTCGTGACAGAGGTGACAAAATGCCGCCGTCGGCGTGACAAAGAGTGACAATTTCGAGCCTCGCCGGGGAGTGGCAGGGGTTTTGCGACGGAAGAGAGCGGAATACGAAAAGAAAATAAATCCATATAGATTATGAATGTCAATAGTTTAACCATCAAGGCGCAGGAGGCGTTGCAGGGTGCGATAGCCTCGGCGCAACAAAACGGCCAGCAGGCTGTGGAGCCTTTGCATCTGCTCGGGGTCCTGCTGCGCGAGGAGGATTCGCTGGGAGCTTTCCTGCTGGGCCGCGTCGGCGTGAACGTGCGCGGCGTAAAGGAGGAGGTCGCCCGGGCCGTCGCCTCGCTGCCTCGCGTGTCGGGTGCCGGCGGCGAGTCCTATTTCTCGAACGACAGCTCGAAGGTGATCCAGCGGGCCGTCGACTTCACGCAGAAGTTCGGCGACAAGTATGCCTCGGTCGAGCACCTGCTGCTGGCCCTCGTGGCCGAGCGGGGGCAGGCGTCCGATCTGCTGAAGCGGGCCGGAGCCACGGAGAAGGAGCTCGTGGAGGCGATTCGGGTCTTCCGCAAGGGAGCGACGGTCGATTCGCAGACGGCTTCGCAGGAGTTCAACGCGCTGGGCAAATATGCCGTAAACCTGAATGAGCAGGCGCGCAGCGGCAAGCTCGACCCTGTGATCGGCCGCGACGAGGAGATTCGGCGCGTGTTGCAGATCCTCTCGCGCCGCACGAAAAACAACCCCATTCTGGTCGGCGAGGCGGGTGTCGGAAAGACCGCTATCGCCGAGGGCATCGCCCACCGGATCGTCGACGGCGATGTACCCGAGAATCTGAAGTCGAAGGTGATCTATTCGCTCGACATGGGGGCTCTGATTGCCGGAGCGAAGTATCAGGGCGAGTTCGAGGAGCGTCTGAAGGCCGTGGTGCAGGAGGTGGTCTCGACCGACGGCGAGGTGCTGCTCTTCATCGACGAGATTCACACGCTGGTCGGGGCCGGCAAGTCGTCGGGCGCGATGGATGCCGCCAACATCCTCAAGCCGGCGCTGGCGCGCGGCGAGCTGCGGACGATCGGTGCCACGACGCTCGACGAGTTTCAGAAATATTTTGAGCAGGACAAGGCGCTCGAACGCCGGTTCCAGAAGGTGATGGTGGACGAGCCGACGCAGGAGGACGCCATCTCGATCCTGCGAGGGCTGAAGGAGCGCTACGAGAACCACCATCAGGTGCGGATCAAGGACGAGGCGATCGTGGCGGCCGTCGAACTCTCGACCCGCTACATCACCTCGCGGTTCCTGCCCGACAAGGCGATCGACCTGGTGGACGAGGCGGCTTCGCGGCTGCGGCTGGAGATGAACTCCGTGCCCGAGGAGATCGATACGCTCGACCGCCGGGTGCGCCAGCTGGAGATCGAGCGCGAGGCGATTCGCCGCGAGAACGACAAGGAGCGGGTCGAGGCCCTGACCCGGGAGATCGAGGAGCTGAAGGCGAAGGATGCTGCCATGCGGGCCAAGTGGCAGGGGCAGCGCGACCTGCTGAAGCGCATTCAGAACGACAAGGACGAGATCGAGCGGTTGAAGATCGAGGCGCAGCAGGCCGAGCGTCAGGGCGACTACGGCCGGGTGGCCGAGCTGCGCTACGGCAAGATCGTCGAGGCGCAGAAGCGGATCGATGCCTTGCAGGAGGAGTTCCGCGCGGCGTCGGCCAACGAGTCGATGATCAAGGAGGAGGTCGATGCGCAGGATATCGCCGAGGTTGTGTCGCGCTGGACGGGGATTCCCGTGACGCGGATGCTGGCCTCCGAGCGCGAGAAGCTGCTGCACATGGAGCGCGAGCTGCACAAGCGGGTCGTGGGGCAGGAAGCCGCCATCACGGCCATTTCGGATGCCGTGCGCCGTTCGCGGGCCGGGCTGAACGATGCGCGGCGCCCTATCGGGTCGTTCATCTTTCTGGGCACGACGGGAGTGGGCAAGACCGAGTTGGCGAAGGCGCTGGCCGATTTCCTTTTCAACGACGATTCGATGATGACCCGCATCGATATGAGCGAGTATCAGGAGCGTCACAGCGTGTCGCGTCTGGTGGGCGCGCCTCCGGGATATGTCGGGTACGACGAGGGGGGACAGCTCACCGAGGCCGTGCGGCGCAAGCCCTACTCGGTGGTGCTGCTCGACGAGATCGAGAAGGCCCACCCCGACGTCTTCAACATCCTGTTGCAGGTGCTGGACGACGGCCGTCTGACCGACAACAAGGGACGCACGGTCGATTTCCGCAACACGATCATCATCATGACCTCGAACATGGGCTCGCACCTGATTCAGGAGCACTTCGCCGCCTCGTTCGACGGCAGCCGGATCGATCCCGAAACGGTGGAGAAGACCCGCGCAGAGGTGATCGAACTGCTGAAGCAGCAGCTCAAGCCCGAGTTCCTGAACCGTATCGACGAGATCGTGATGTTCGAGCCCCTTACGCGCAAGGATATCGAACGGATCGTCGACATCCAGCTGCACGTCATCGCCCGCATGCTGCGTGAGAACGGCATCGAGCTCACCTGGACGGAAGCGGCCCGTCGCTGGATCGCCGATGCCGGCTACGATCCGCTGTACGGCGCCCGGCCCGTGAAGCGGACCATTCAGCGCAGCATCGTCAACGACCTCTCGAAGCGGATTCTGGCGGGCGAGGTCGACCGTTCGAAGCCCATTGCCATCGACGCCGGAGCCGACGGACTGACCTTCTCGAATTAGTTGTGCCGGTCGTATGAAAAAGGGGACTGCCCAATTTTCGGGCGGTCCCCTTTTTCTGTCGTTACCCCGGTGGAGGGCTGCATGCTTCGCCGGCTGCAACCCGCATAAGGAACCTTTGTCCTTCGCGTGTCGCCGGAATCACTCGGCGGGCGTCTCTTCCTGCATCGTGATGTCGATGTCGGCGGCGATGTAGTCTCCTCCGTACCAGCCTCCCGACGGAACGGCCGGATTGCGGATGAAGGTTACCTGGATCTCCGCACTTCGGTACGAGCCGTTTTCGGGTCCGTCCACGTCTTCGGCGCGGAGCGTTTCCGGAACGAATGAGGTATTGTGGTTGACGAAGGCGAACCGACCGTCGGAGTCGGTGTACTTGTAGTCGTATTCACGATCCAGCGAGACCCGAATTCCCGGAATGGGAGCTCCGGCCTCGTCGGTCACTTTGCCCTTGACCGAGTAGGTCGCAAAAGGACAGCCGTACTCTGCGGTCATTTCATCCTCGCATCCTGCGGAGAATCCCAACAGGGCGAGCAGCATCCAGATCAGTTTGTTTTTCATAAGCAGTGGTTTTTCGAGGGTTTCCCTTATTTCGTCAGCCGTTCGTAGTGGCACACCAGCAGCTCTTCGTCGTCGCCGTGCAGGTGCATGCCGTTGCCCAGACAGTAGCGGAAGAGGCTGCAATCGGCGCATTTGCCGCGGCGGGCCCATTCGCGGTCGCGGAACTTCCCGAACCGGTTCGTCCACACCTCCCAGAAGTCGTCGCGATAGATGTTTCCCTGGTGGAAATTGGACCGGATGGAGGTGCAGCCCGAGATGGAGCCGTCCACCCGGATCGAGGCGACCGATACACCGGCCTGACAGGTGTAGAACCGGTTGCGGACCTCCGTTTCGTAGCCGCCCAGAAATCCTTCGCAGGAGTAGGCGACCTGAATCCGGCCCTCCTTGCGGGTGCGGGCGATGAACTGCATCAAGAGGGTGAACTCCTCGTCGGAGAGTTGCAGCCCGGGGTCGGAGGCGGCCCGCCCGACGGGAAAGATGGTGAAGAGCCTCCAGTTGCGGATGCCCCGGTCGATCAGCAGGTCGCAGAACTCCTCGATGCGGTTCAGCAGCCGGGGCGTGACGCAGGTCACCACGTCGAAGGCAATGGAGGGTTCGTGCGCGGCCCGTTCTGCGGCGGCCAGCGCCCGCTCGAAGCTCTGCGCGTTGCGGCGGATGTAGGTGTGCTCCTCCGCGAAGCCGTCCAGACTGACGGTCATGGCGTGGAGCCCCGAGCGCAGCAGCGACTCGAAGCGGCGTTCGTCCAGCGCTAGTCCGTTGGTTACCATTCCCCAGGGGTACTCCCGGTCGTAGAGGTTGCGGCCGATCCGCTCCAGATCGCGGCGGACCAGCACCTCGCCGCTCGACAGAATCACCAGCACCCGATGGGGATCGACGTGGGGCGTGATCTGCGTGTCGAGCGTGCGGAAGAAATCTTCGGCCGGCATGTCGGGCTGCAACGTCTCCGTGCGGCAATCGCTGCCGCAGTGGCGGCAGTTGAGGTTGCACCTCAAGGTACACTCCCAGAAGAGCGTGCGCAGCTCGTGACGCTCCACGTCCTGCTGGTGCAGGCGCGAGAAGAGCTCGAGCCCGATCCGTTTCCGGAGTCCTATCCTCTTACCCATGACCGGCTATTTTTCGGGATTCTCCGAGGCTTTCATCTCCACCGCGATCTCCTCGGCCGTGAAGTCGCCCCGATACCATCCGTCGGGTGCCACGTCGGGATTCTGCATGAAGCGGACCTCGACCTCTTTCGGATCGTAGAGACCGTTACCGGCTCCGTCCACGTCGGTGAATTGCAGGACGGCGGGTTCCGGAATGGTGGAGAGCGTCGATTTGGTAAAGGCGAATGCCCCCTTGTCGTCGGTGAACTCGGTCGGATATCCGTTCTTTATGCCGACCCGGATGCCGGGGATGGGTCGGCCGGCTTCGTCCGTTACGGTTCCCTTTACGCTGAAGGTGACCGACGGACATCCGTACATGCACAAATTTCCGTTCTGTTCCTGTTCGTCGTCGTCCGAGCAGGCGGATGCGAATCCCAGCAGCGAGAAGAGCATCCAGAGCAGTTTGTTTTTCATGGCGGGTAATGTTTGGGTTTTCACAAAGTTAGGAAAAGGTTCCCGAAATCCAAATTTTAACCCGGCAAAATGCGCATTTAGGTGAAAATATTGATAATCAGTGTGTAGTGTGTATTTCGGATTGTAACCCCGGATACAAGGTTACAATCCTTTCTTCGCAAGCGCCCAGGCCAGTCGGTTGTAGGCGTCGAGCAGCGGGCGGCGCCACGATGCGGGCAGGGCGTTCAGCAGGCGGACCTTTCGCAGGGCGAAACGGTTGCGGCGCGTATGGCGGAAGACTGCGATGGTCCGTGCGGCCTCCGCCGTGCCTCCGCGCGAGCTGACTATCAGCGCCTTCCCCAGCGCCGCGCGGGCGACGTATTCGTTGCTGACCTCCGGGGCGGCGGGGTCGTATAGCTCCTCCAGCGTGTGCCGGCTCTGCTCGGGGCGGAAGATGGAGGCCGAGCGGTTGGAGGCCGAACGGGTGTAGACTACCAGCCGTTCGGGCGAGAAGCAGACGGGGGCGCAGCGGGCCACGCGGGTCCAGAGATACTGGTCCTCGCCCATCCGCATCCCCTCGGGGAATCCGCCGAGCGAGCGGACCAGATCGCGTCGCAGGGTGGCGGCGGAGGGGATCAGGACGTAGCGGCGGAGCGATTCGGCGAAGAAGTCGACGATGCCCTCCCTCTGCGGCGTATCGCCCGGGGTGAGCCGGCCGTCGTTCTCCACGTGGAAGGAGGTGGCGTAGGCGCCGCAGCCGGGGTAGCGGTCGATCAGGCGGTCGATTGCCTGCAGGTAGCCGGGCTCCCAGCGGTCGTCGCCGTCCAGCAGGGCGACCCACTCCGTGCGGGCCTCCCCGATGGCGCGGTTGCGGGCGGCGCTTACGCCGCGGTTCGGCTGACGGATCAGCCGGATCGACGGGGCCCGGAACGATTCGACGATCTCGGCCGAACGGTCGGTCGAGCCGTCATCCACCACGATGATCTCGCGCGGAGGGTAGCTCTGCTCCAGTACCGAGCGGAGCGTGCGGGCGATCTCCCGCTCCTTGTTGTAGAGCGGAATGACGACGGTGATCTCAGCATTCATAACTCGACGGGAGGGGTAAAAGGCGGTCGAAAGCGCTCTTGAGCCGTTCGCACTGGCGTCCGAAGTCGGCGATCCGCTCGCTGTCGTTCAGGCAGACCAGCCGCCAGCGGGCCTGCTCGATGTCGCGGCAGACGGCCTCCATCGCGTCGTCCGTCAGGTTCAGCAGCCGTCCGTCGCGCAGGTCGCGGGGCGAGAATTCGCCCCGGCAGAGCATGTCGTAGCGGATCAGCCGGTGCGAGTGGTCGGTCGGTTCGCGGAACGTGTGGCGGCACGAGGCATCCAGTTCCCCCCCCCAGAGTTCCCAGGCGCGGAGGAACTGCCGCTTCAGATAGGGTTGCGGCAGGTGCGGGTCGCAGAAGCCGGGGAAGAAGCTCCACGGCAGCAGGGAGAGGGTCTTCAGCAGGTTGCCCGCTCCGTAGCGGGGCGAGAACCACTTCGCGAGGCGGCGGTTCAGCGCGCTGCGCGGATGGAGGGCGTTGATGAGGGCCAGATCGTTGTAGATGATGTGGCCCACCGACGAGGCCTGCACCAGACTCAGCCGCGCCATGTCGCGCGGCAGCCCCTCGCGGCTGAAGAAATCGTCGGGCCGGCAGGGGCGTGTAAGAAAGGTGTCGTCGTTGAAGAGGACGAACCGCTCGGCCAACCCCTCGATGCGGGCGATGTTGAGTTCCAGCGTGTTGGAGTTGAACGAGGGGAGATACTCTCCGGGCAGGTACTCCTCGTGGCGGACGATGTGCAGCTTCGGATGGGAGGTGTCGAGCCAGGCGGGCAGATGTCCCCACGTAATCAGATGGATGCGCTGCACCCAGGGGGCGAAACGCTCCACGGCCCGGAACCAGTAGGGGAGCGTCTGCCAGTCGCGGAAACGGATCGCCGAGAGGTCGGCATCGCGGCCGGCCGCCTTGCGGGCGTTCAGAAAGGCTTCGCGCCAGGCGGGGTCGTCGCCGTCGACCCAGAGCAGGACGAAATCGATTCCGTTCATTGTATCAGCAGATTGCAGCCGCGGATGTCGGCGTGGTCGATGCGCCCCTCGACGGTGAACGACCCGTCGGCGAAGGTGCGGCCCACGTCCTGCGTCTGGATGAAGGCGCAGGAGAAACGGTTCGAGAGGTCTATGATGTCCAGCCCGCCGCGCGTGCCGGTCGGGAGCGTGCGGAAGGGGTCGTTGACGTCGCGGGCCGTGACGCGCATCCAGGGCGGGGTGCGGAACAGGTTGCGGCCCGACGAGTAGGCCTGCGAGGTGAGCTCGGCCATGCCGTACTCCGAGTGGATGGCCCCGACTCCGAGCCCGTCGCACAACAGGCGGTGGAACTCCTCCTTCGGGAGCTCCTCGCGGCGGCCCTTCATGCCGCCGGTCTCCATGACGACGGTGTTCTCCAGCTTCGGCGGCCGCTCCTCGGCCAGATCCCAGAGGGCGTAGCTCACCCCGAGCAGAATCTTCGGCTTCGGGTCGGCGGTCATGTCGCGCAGCAGCGCCTCGTGGTCGCGCAGGTAGAATCCGCCCGATCCGCAGGCGCGGATCAGCCGGTCGACCATGTAGACCAGCGAGGAGCCCTCGCGCTCCAGATAGCTCGGCAGCAGCCCGTAGAGGCTCCAGCGGGCCGGGTCGCCGTAGAAGCGGCGGAACGTCTCGGTGAAGGCCCGCTCGTAGAGGGCGAGCGACGGCATCGGGTGTCGCGAGACCCCCTGACCGGTGGTGCTGCTCGAGGTGAAGACCACCTCGGGAGCCTGCTCGCCGCAGTAGACCTCGCGGTGCTTGAACACCTCGATGGGCAGCCGCGGGATCTCCGCCGTCGACCGGACCTCGTCCGGGTCGGTTTCCAGCAGGTCGAGATACTCCCGGTAAGGGGCGCACCGCTCCGCCTGGAACCGGAAGGTCTCCAGCGCCAGCGCCTCGAAATCCGCCTCGTCCGCAATCGAGAATATCCGCTCCGTCGTCTCCATCGCTACCTGCCGATCTTTCCGTTTCGGATCAGCCACTCGGCGATCTGCACGGCGTTCAGGGCGGCTCCTTTCTTGATCTGGTCGCTCACGCACCAGAAGGTCAGTGAATTGGGGTCGGTCAGGTCCTTGCGGATGCGGCCCACGTAAACGGGTTCCTTGCCGGCGATGAAGAGCGGCATGGGGTAGACCTTTTCGGCCGGCTCGTCCATCAGCACCACCCCTTCGGCGGCGGCGAAGGCGGCGCGGGCCTCCTCGACCGATACGGGACGCTCGGTCTCCACCCAGATGCTCTCGGAGTGGGCCCGCATGACGGGTACGCGCACGCAGGTAGCCGATACGGCGGCGTCGGTGTGCATGATCTTGCGGGTCTCGTGGTACATCTTCATCTCCTCCTTCGTGTATCCGTTCTCCGTGAATACGTCGATATGGGGGATGACGTTGTAAGCCAGCTGGTAGGCGAACTTCTCCGACCGGGGCTCGCGCCCTTCGGCCAGGTCGCGGTGCTGCTCCTCGAGCTCGGCCATTCCCTGCGCTCCGGCGCCGCTGGCCGACTGATAGGTCGCCACGCGCACGCGGCGGATGTGCGAGAGGTTCTCGATAGCCTTCAGCGCCACGACCATCTGAATGGTGGTGCAGTTGGGGTTGGCGATGATGCGGCGGGGAGCCTGCAGGGCATCCTCGGCGTTCACCTCGGGCACGACCAGCGGTACGTCCTCGTCCATGCGGAAGGCCGACGAGTTGTCGATCATCAGCGCGCCGTGTTTGGTGATCGTTGCGGCATACTCGCGCGAGGTGCCGGCACCGGCCGATGTGAGGGCGATGTCCACTCCCCGGAAATCGTCGTTGTGTTGCAGCAGGCGTACCGTTACCTCCCTGCCGCGGAACATATAGGTGCGTCCGGCGCTGCGCTCCGAGCCGAAGAGCAGCAGTTCGTCGACGGGAAAGTCGGCGTGCTCCTCCAGTATCTTCAGGAATTCCTGACCCACGGCGCCGCTGGCGCCCACGATTGCGATTCTCATCTCTTGTCTGTCCGTTTTATGTTTTTCAATCGAAGAATTCGTCCTCCTCCAGCCCGATCATCTCCTCGGTTTCGTCGACCGCGTTGCAGTCGTAGCGCGGCATGTTGGCCGGGCGGGTGAAGAGGTCGCTGCGGCTGACGCCCAGCGTGCCGTCGTCGTAGACCCGGCGCAGGAAATCGCCCACGATGGGCAGCGCCACGACACCTCCCTCACCGCGCGAGGCGAGGTGCACCGACTGGTCCTCGCCGCCCACCCAGGCGCCCATGACGAGCTTTGGGGCGACGCACATGAACCAGGCGTCCCGGTTCTTCTGCGAGGTGCCGGTCTTGCCTCCCAGCTCCACGCCCTCCAAGCCGAAGGCGTAGCGCAGACGGTTGGCCGTGCCGTTGGTGACTACCTTTTGCAGCATGGTGAGCATGGTATAGGCGGTGGTCTCGCTCACGGCGTCCTGCGACTGGGGGATGAAGCTGGCGATCAGGTTGCCCTGCCGGTCCTCGATCCGGGTGACGAAGATCGGGTCGTTGTGCACCCCTTCGTTCGCGAAGGTAGAAAAGGCCGAGACCATCTCGAAGACGTTCGACTCGGAGGTGCCCACGCAGAGGGCGGGCACGGGGTCGATGTAGCTGCGTATGCCCATGTTGTGGATGAAGTCGGCCACCGCCTGGGGCTGCTTGGCCTGCTTCATGATCCAGGCCGAGTAGTTGTTGCGGCTCAGGGCCAGCCCCCAGTAGAGGGGGTGGATCTCGCCGTTCTGCTCCACGCGGCTCGCCTCGCGCGGGGTCCATGCCGTGCCGTTGGCCGTCTCGATGGAGACGGGCAGGTTCGGAACCGGGGTGCAGGGGCTCATGCCGAGGTGGTCGACCGCGAAGGTGTAGATGAAGGGCTTCACCGTCGATCCGATCTGCCGTTTGCCCTGCTTGGCCATGTCGTACTTGAAGTAGCGGAAATTGGGACCGCCCACGTAGGCCTTCACGTAGCCCGAACGGGGGTCGAGTGCTACGAAGGCCGCCCGCATGATCCGCTTGTGGTGGAGGATCGAGTCGCGCGGCGTCATCACCGTGTCGCGCTCGCCCTTGTAGGTGAAGACCTTCATCGGGCAGGGCTTCTCGAAGCTGGCGAGAATTTCCGCCACGGAGATCCCTTCGTGCTTCATCTCGCGGTAGCGGTCCGACTGGCGGATCGCCTGCGAGAGGATCCTTTCGCGCTCCTGCTGCGTGGTTTCGCGGAAGAGCACCTTGGTCGCCCGGTACTGGGCGTCCATCTGGGGCTGAATCGCCGTCTCCATCTGCTTCTGCACGGCCAGCTCGGCGTATTGCTGCATGCGCGAGTTGATCGTGGTGTAGATCTTCAGTCCGTCGCGGTAGATGTTGTAGGGGGTGCCGTCGGCCTTGCGGTTCTTGTGGCACCAGCCGTAGATGGGGTTTTCGTCGTATTCGCGGCAGGCCTGCTCATAGTCCCACTCGTTGTAGAACTGCCGGCGGACGGGCCGCTCGGCATTCATTACCAGCCGCAGCATCTCGCGGAAATAGGTCGCCTGCCCGTCGTTGTGCGATACGGGCTTGTAGTTGAGCGTGATGGGTAGGGCGCACAGCGAGTCGCGCTGCGCCCGGGTCAGGGCTCCCGACTCGGCCATGCGCGAGATCACCAGATTGCGGCGGGCCAGCGCATTCTTCGGATTGCGGACGGGCGAATAGCGGGTCGGGGCGTTCACCACACCCACCAGCATGGCGGCCTCCTGCACGTTGAGCTCCTCGGGGCTCTTGTTGAAGAAGGTGAGGGCGGCCGACTTGATGCCGTAGGCGTTCGATCCGTACTCCACCGTGTTCAGATACATGGCGGCGATCTCCTCCTTCGTGTAGTTGTACTCCAGCTTCAGGGCCGTGATCCACTCCTTGAACTTGGCGAGCACGAGCTTCGACGTGCGGGCCACTTTGCTTCGGTTGCGCACCGTGTCGCGCGGAAAGAGGTTCTTGGCGAGCTGCTGGGTGATGGTCGATCCGCCGCCCTGCGATCCGTCGCGCAGCAGCACGGTCTTCACGCCCACGCGCACCAGCGAGGGGATGTCGATGCCCGAGTGGTTGCGGAAACGGGCATCCTCGGTCGAGATCAGCGCGGCGACGATGGGCGGCACGGGGCGCCCGTCGAGCGTGATGCAGTCGAGCGAGTCTGCCGGGAACAGATCGTCGTACTGCACGTAGGAGCGGTTCTGCACGAAGAAACTGCCGAGCACCTTGCCGTCCTCGGAGTAGATCTCGGTAGCCAGGTTGCTTTTGGGGTTCTCCAGCTCCTCGAACGAGGGCATGCGGCCGAACAATCCGGCCGCCGTCAGCAGCAGCATGACAAGCACCAGTCCAACCGGTACGAAAACCACGTACCAGAGCCATTTGTATGATTTCATATCGGGTCGATTCATCGCTTCACTGTTTTGGGGGCAAATTTACAAATAAATTCGGAATATTCGTCAAAAGGGCAGCCCCACGCCGGCTCCCACGTAGAACGAGCCCCGGCTGGGACGGTAGAACGAGAGTTTGACGGTGGAGGTGGCCGATGCCGGCTGGCGGAACAGGTTGATATCCAGCAGCAGGTCGGCACCGTAGGAATAGATCCGCTGCCAGCCGTCGAGGCGGAACTGCGCGTAGTCGAAACCCAGATTCAGGCGGATGCGCTTGAAGTAGAGCACCGAGGGGATGCCGCCCTCCGGATAGCAGAGCGGCAGCTGGTAGTCGATGGCTACGGCGCTGTAGCGGTTGCTGGCGATGTCGCCCGACGAGAAGCCGCGCGGCAGCAGCCGGGTGGCCTTGTAGGTGAGCATCCGGTAGCCGTCGGGGGTCTTGAATCCGCCCAGCGAGGTCTGGTAGTTGTAGGCGACGGTCAGGACGTGGGGGCGGACGATGCCCGGCAGGTAGACGCGTGCGTAGAACGAGATCAGGTCGCTGAAGTCGTCGTTGGCGGGGTTGAGGGCGTAGTCCGCGTAGAGCGTGTAGCCCCAGCGGGGGGCGAACTCGCGCGGGGCCTGCCGCACGAAGTCCGAGAAGCCCGCGCTCCACGAGAATTTGTGCAGCCCCTCGCGGTAGTCGACATAGGCCAGGTTGGTGATGGTATGGTTCAGCTCGTCGTAGCGGATCTGCCCCAGGTTGGCTACCAGTCCGTTCGAGTAGTTCCAGCTCATCGAGAGGGAGAGGCGGCGGGTGCGGTAGCCCTGCTGGAGGTAGAGCGGCAGGCCGACCGAGGTGCCGATCGAGTAGTAGGAGTCGGCCCGCGGCCGGCGCTGGCTCTCCGTGACGCCGGTCACCGGATTGCGCTGCGCCAGCGAATAGATGTTCTGGTGGCCGCCGTAGGTGGCGTCGACGTTCAGGTGGACGCCCAGTCCGAAGTAGCGGAAGCCGAGCCGGTAGACCGATCCTTCGGAGCGGTTCCAGCCCCACGAGGCGAACCCTTCGGCATTCGAGAGCAGGTTCTGCGACACGAGCGTCGCCCCCAGGTTGATGGCTACGTTCTGCTCGTCGACCAGATCGAAGGGGTTGAAGGCTACGGGCATCCAGCTGTGCACCTTTACCAGGCTGATCCCCTTGGGGTAGTGGCGCCGCTTGTGTTTTTCGCGCGAGCGCAGCGAGTCCTGCGCCGTGAAGCGCACCGTGTCGAGGTTGATGACCTCCCATCTTTTCGCCGGGGGGTTGACGATGTTCTCCGGAATCGGGGCGTATGCGACGGCGCGGAGCGTGTCTATCCGCGCCCGTGCCGGTCGATAGCCCCGGTCGGTGTAGTCGGTCAGCAGGATCGAGTCGCCGTGAAAGGGCGCGGGGTCGAAGGCCCCGTAGCGCGAGCGGGTGAGGCGGTACTCCCGCCGCGCGGGGAGGTCGAACAGGTGCGCCTCGTCGTAGCCCGAGCCGATGGAGCCGAAATAGAGCCTGCCGTCGCGGGCCCGCAGGTCGCTCAGGGTGACGTAGGCGCTGCGGGTGACGGGTTCGAAGCGGCCGTTTTCGTCGAAGGTGGCGATGCGCATGCCGTCGTCGTCGGTCGTCAGCACGTAGAGCCGCCGGGTGGCGTTGTCCCACGCCATGCCGTGTATCTCGGTGAAATAGGGGACCCGGAGCCGGCGCGTGGCCCACCCCTTGCGCTTGTGGACCACCGTGTAGCGGCCGTCGGGCGTGTACTCGACCCAGGCGATTCCTTCCCGGTCCGTCGCGGTGGGGTAGAGGGCGTTGCGAACCCCCTTGACGGTGCGGGGACGTCCCTCCTCGAGGTCCAGATAACAGAGTTGCGAATTGACCCGCTGCTCGAAGAGCTTCGAACGCCGGTACTCCGTCCACCAGATCCTGCCGTTCGAGAGATCGGGCCGGGTGGAGAGGTCGCCCGTGCGGGCGATGAGCCGCTCCCGTCCGGTGCGGCTGTCGATGCCGACCAGCCGTGCGGTCCGGTCGAGGTCGCTCTTCACGGCCACGAAGGTCGTGTCGTCCAGCTCCACGGGCCACTGGTAGACGGTGTGGTTCCGCTCGTCCAGTTCGAGGATCGGCTCCGACGAGGAGACCCGCGCGGGAATCCGCTCCCAGAAGTCGTTCAGCCGCCGGAAGGTCTCGTCGAAGAGCCCGTGTACGCTGGTGCCGTAAAACTTCTTGAGCGCTATCGGCGTGGTGAAGAGGAGGTAGGGGTTGCGGATGCTGTACCAGGCCACCTTGTCCCAGATGTTCTCGTCGTAGCGGTCGTAGGCGTAGGCGGCGATCTGGTAGCCCAGCTGGTAGTGGTCGGGGACGTATTCGCGGTAGGAGCCGCAGAACCACTTGTCGGGGTTGCGGCGGTCGAGGAGCCGGCGTCCGAGGACCCGGTACTCGAGCGTGAAGGAGGGTTGCAGCCCCCGCCCGAAGGAGGACATGGCGGTCTCCGACATGACGGCGTCGCCCTCGAGCAGCCAGATGGGCAGGTAGAGCAGGCCGATGGTCGATCCCTGCTGGCCCAGGATGTAGCTCAGGGCCTTGATGACGCCCCGGTTGAGGTTGTTGTATTGGACGGCGTGGCGGTATTCGTGGGCCGTGAGCTGCTTGTACCACGGCATCGCGTAGCTCTCCACGGCGGGCGAGGTGAGGAACTCCACCCGCTTGGGCAGCCACATCACCAGTCCGTTCGAGCGGAAGTTCTCGGGGTGCATCACGAAGGGGATGCGCATGGCCGGATGGCGGAATCCGTATCCGATGCAGGGCTTGACCTTCTCGATGCAGAAGAGGGTGCGGTCGGCGATGGCCGCAGCGGTGTCGGGGTAGATGATTCTCACGTCCGGGGTGCGGATCCGGCTCCACTTCAGCCCCGCGGGGTCGGACCCCCAGGTATAGTACTGGGCAGCCGCCCGCTCGGCGAGGAGCAGGGCCGCGAGGGCCATCAGAATATGGAGCAGTCGTTTCAACGGTCAGCAGCCCGCCTTCTTGCAGTTGTAACCCGCCTTCAGCAACAGCTCCGCGACGCGGTCGCGGTGGTCGCCCTGGATGATGATCTCGCCCTCCTTGGCCGATCCTCCCACGCCGCACTTGTTCTTGAGCATGCGGGCCAGCTCGGCCAGATCCTCGTCGCGCCCCACGAACCCCTTCACCAGGGTCACGACCTTGCCGGCCCGCTGCTTGCGGTCGAGCCATACGCGCAACTGCTGCTGCCGGGCGGGCAGGGTCTCGGCCTGCTCCTCTTCGGCGGTTCGGTACTGATAGTCGGGATCGGTCGAGTAGACCATGCCCAGCCGGGATTTCCAGTCGTTTGACATGCGGTTTCGTTTTATTCGCTTCTCCTCTCCGATAACGGGAAAAGCGTTTCTCTATTTCGTGCAAATTTGTGCAAAAATAGGAAAAATTCTTATCTTTGCCTTATCATGACCGGTTTTATAGACAAAGTGCGCCGATCCGTGCCTTTCCTGCGCCGTGCCGGCGAGCAGTGGCGGGCGAGCCCTCTCCCTGTCGAGGGGACCCGGCGGCTCGTGCGGGTCTTCGTGGAGGGGTACGACGACGTGGCCTTCTGGCGCGGCATCTTCGACCATTTCCGCAATCCCTATCTGCGGTTCGAGATCTCGGTTCCCAACCGCGAGGACCTGCCCAAGGGGAAGAAGGTGCTGCTGACCATGGCCGAGTCGGCGGGCGAGGATTTCCTGCTCTGCATGGATTCCGACTTCGATTTCCTGATGGGCGACTCCACGCCCCAGTCGCGCATCGTGAACGGCTCCGGATACCTCTTCCACACCTACGCCTATGCCACCGAGAACTACCTTTGCTATGCGCCGTCGCTGCACAACGTCTGTGTGAAGGCGACCAAGAACGATACCTGGATCTTCGACTTCGAAAAGTTCCTGACCGCCTATTCGGAGCGCATCTATCCGGTCTTTCTGTGGTATGTCTATTCGGCCGTGCGGGACAGCCAGCACAACTTCACGCTCGTGGATTTCAAGAATACGGTGCGTCTGAACTACCTCGACCTGCGCGACAACGGGGCCTCGACCCTGCAATGGGTGGGGCGGAACGTCGAGCGCTGCTGCCGGCGCCTTTCGGAGAAGCACCCCGAGATGGCCGATGCGGTGGCGGCCTACGGCGGAGAACTCGCCCGCCGGGGCCTGCGGCCCGAGCATACCTACCTCTACATGCACGGCCATACGCTGCTCGACAACGTGGTGATGGTGCTCTTGCAGACCGTGTGCGAGCAGCTCAGGCGGCTCTCGATCGAGAAGATCCGTTCGTCGAAGAAGCGGGGCACGGCCTTCGCCAACGAGATGAGCAACTTCAAGAACGCGCAGCGGTCGATCCGCGACGTGCTGCTGGACAACGAGAACTATACGGCCTGCCCGCTCTACCGGGGGCTGCGGCGCGATATCGAACGCTACATCGTCCGCACGATTGTCGCCATGAAACGCCGCGGCGAGATCCGCGACGACTCCTTCTGGACCATCGTCCGCCACCTGCGCAACGCCGCGCGATAAAGCCTTGCCGTCCCTCTATTTCAGTCCGAAGAAGTTCCCTCCCGGCCCTGCGACCGGCCGCATGGGCGGTTCGGGGGCTCCGCCGGCCGTGAGGAGAACCGATTCGCCCTTTTTCAACTTCAGCGCATACTCCGCCCCGCCGATGGGCTCGAGGGCCGTTTCTCCGTCTTTCACTATCGGATGCTCCATGTCGGTCTTCAGGATGCAGGGCTCGCCAGCCAGGCTCTCGATGCGGATGGCCGTCGTCTTTCCCTTCTCCCGCACGGCCGAGACCAGAAAGGCCCCCTCGGTGCGCAGGTTCCGGAACCGGATCTCCGTCCAGCGCTCCGGCACGGCCGGGAAAACGCGGATCTTTCCTCCCCAGCTCTGCAACAGCATGTCGTGGAGGCTCTGCGCCCCCGAAAGCGGGGTTTCGATGACGGGGCCGCTCTCCCGATACATGGTATTCGGCCGCAGGGTGCGGGTGAAGAGCCCGTCGAGCATCTCCAGCGCCCGGTCGCCCTCGCAGAAGGCGGCGTAGAGCGATGCCGCGCCCGTGTAGGAGTAGCCGAGGATGTTGCCCGGGATGCCGTGCCAGTGCTCCACGGAGCGCTCCATCAGCTCCCGGCTTCCGGCCTGGTCGGCATTCAACAGATAGAGGGGATAGAACATCAGCAGGTGGGAGTAGTGGCGGTGCGAGCGGGTGTAGGGCAGCCCCTTCCCGATCATCATACCCCGTTCGTCCTGCGGATAGTCGGCCAGCCGCTCCTCCACGCGCCGCCATGTCGCACGCAGCGGATCGTCCGTGCCCAGCCGGTCGGCCGCCTCGAGCAGCGTCCGGCAGCCCCAGCGCAGCAGCGCGAGGTCGTAGTTGCAGTCCTCGGCGCTCCCGTACTCCGGGGAGTAGGTCTTTTTCAGGTGGAGCACGCCGCGTTCGTCTTCGTAAAGGAAATGGAGGTAGAAGTTGACGGCGCGCCTCAGAGCCGGATAGAGCGCCCGGCGCAGGATCGAGTCGTCCATGCCGAAGCGGTAGTGCAGCCAGAGGTTGTGGCACAGCCAGGCGAGGTTGCCGACCTGCGCCTTCTCGCTGCCCGGCTCCCCGACGCACGCCCCGACCAGTTCGAAGTCCGTGGCGACGGGGAGGGCCGCCGAGTCGTGGCGGTAGGGCTCCGGGACATTGCCCGCGAGGTTGTCGAGATGCTCCGCCACGGCGTCGACGAGCGGCTGCGCCAGCTCCAGCCGGTTGGAGGCGTAGAGGGGCCAGTAGCTCAACTGCACGTTCAGGTTCCACCAGGCGTTGGGCCAGGGGGTCGGCACCAGCCAGGGGCCGCAGTTGTCCAGCAGACCGCCGCCGGGCCGCGTCGCCGAGGCCAGCTTGTAGATCTGTGCCCAATAGAAGTTCTCGATCTTTTTGTCGGGCAGCGAAACGAAGCTCTGCGGATAGTAGCCGTGCCACCAGGCGCGATGGGCCTTTTCGAGCTCCGGCAGCTCCTCCGGATCGAGGCGCCGCACCGCCTCTCGGGCCTTCGCGAGGGCAGTCGTATCGGGGAAGGAGTGGGCACAGCTTACGACCAGCGTCCGATGCGCTCCGGAGCCGAACACCCGCCAGGCGGTCGCGGTGCCGCCCCCTTCGAGCAGGGGCTGCCAGCAGAGGGTCGTCCCGCCGCTCTCCCGAACCTGCGCTTCGGGGTTCGGGCGGTAGTCGCGAGCGGTCAGGTGGCTGCGTCCGAGCTTCTGTCCCAGCTGGTGACGCGGGGAGTCCCGGTTTTCGGGACGGAACTCCCACGAGAAGTCCCGTTCGCCCCCGGCGGCCGTAGCGTCGAATACGATGCAGGGACTTTCGGCCGCGACATAGGCCCGCCAGTCGATGGTCCCCGCGTCGGTCGAGAGACGCCCCGAGGCCTCCGCATTCCACAGGTCGAGACGCATGGTTCCCGAACGGATCTCCCCGACCGGATGCAGCAGGAAGTGGCTGATCATCAGGCGGCAGCGGCCGTGAATGCCTCTGTCGTCCGACCGGTGGTCGTGCACCGTATTGTTGCCGACGTCGATGCGCAGGGCATTCGTCTGCGGCTCCCGGCAGATATAGCTGCCCAGCGAGCCGTTGCCCAGAAACGGAGCCTCGTCCCACGCCTCGGGCAGGCGGTTCCAGATCATGTCCTGACCGGCGAGAAAGTTCTCCCAGTCGATTTGGCCGAAGCAGCCGGCGGGCGCGCAGAGCGCCGCGATCCAAAGCAGAAGCGTTCTTTTCATTTTGCAAAGGTCGGAAATATATTTCGAAAATACCGTGAAAAAAGGAGGAGCGTTCATCGCTCCTCCTTGCGTTCGGTCGTCCGTCCGCGGTTACTCGGCCTGTGCCGGTGCGGCGATGCCCTCGGCCGTGGCCCGCTCCTCCATGCGGCGGATGCGGGTGTCCAGATCGGGGTGGGTGGAGAAGAGCTGGTTCAGCTTGCTCGACTTGCCGGCGCCGGCCTCCTCCTGCATCTGCTTCAGCTTGCGGAACGAGAGGGACATGGCCCAGGGATTCTTGCCCGCCTGCTTCAGGAACTCGTAGCCGTAGTCGTCGGCGTCGCGCTCCTGCTTCTGCGAGTAGGTGGCGTTCACCAGCGCCTCGCCCAGGTCTCCGAGCTGCGACTCGGTCAGCTTCGCGGCCGTGTCGCCCTTGGCCGACACGCCGTCCTTGAGGGCCGAGGTCAGCAGCGAGGTGCGGAACGCCTTCTTCGAGTCGCGGTGGGCGATGTGTCCCACCTCGTGGCCGATGACGCCCAGCAGCTCTTCATCGCTCATGATGTCCATCAGCGACGAGAAGACGCGGATGCTGCCGTCGGGGCAGGCGAAGGCGTTGACGTCGATCACGTGGTAAATCTTGAAGTTGAGAGGAATTCCGTCGGCATCGGAGAGTCCTTCGATCAGCCGGTTCAGCCGCTGGGTGTAGGGGCTGTCGGCGTCGCATACGGGGTTGTGCGTATCCACCCAGTCGATGTACTCTTTTACGTAGGCGGCCATCTGTTCGTCGGTCAGCGTAGCGGCCTGGGCGACCTTCGTCGCGCCGCTGATCGCTTTCTTGAGGTTGAACTGCGCCATGACCGGTGCCGAAATTGTCAGAAACAACAACACGGCACTCCATCGGGTAAAAAATCGTTTCATAAAATCTACGTTTTGTTGTTTTTTTCGAGAACAAAAATAGCGAAAAAATCGCGAAGACGGACCGCGACAGCGGAATTTTTTCTACTTTTGGGTTGTTAAAACGGAGATCATGTCGAAAACCAAACGGAGAGAGATCGCGGCGGTGGCTGCCGCCGCCCTTGCGCTGGTCGCCTACGTCGGGGGCTATGTCGCGGCCGAACGGACCCTTTTGCCGCTGTGGTGCCCTGCGGCGATGGCCTTGTCGCTGAGCGCAGGCAGCTGCCTGCTCTTCATCCGGGGGTGGCAGCGCTTCACGGGAATCGAATCCCGCCCGACAGCGGTGCTCGCCTACCTCTTTTTCGTGGGCTCCCTGGCCTGGTTCGCGCCGCTGGCGGTCAACACCTGGCCGTTAGCCGGGGCCGCGACCTACGAGGAGCGGGTGACGGTGGTGGAGAAAGAGCATGTCACCCGGACGAAGTACCGCCGCGTGGGACGCCACCGCCGGATCGCCGACGGGGTGCGCCATACCTACTACCTGCGTGTCCGCTTCGCGGACGGATTGGAGAAGCGCTATTCCGTATCGCAGGCCGAGTACGGCCGGACACGGGAGCATGCGGAGAAGACGCTCGTTTTGCGCCGGGGCTTGCTGGGGGTTCCCGTCATCCGGCGATAGGACGATCCTCAATTCACGATTCACGATTGCGCCGCCTGCACTGTCATGTCGAGCATAAGGGGTCTCGGCTCCGAAGCCGAAACATCGCGACAGGACCGGGCGTACTCCATGCGGCAACCGCACTGCCGTCAGGCCTCCCGCTTGCGGACGATCCGGATGGTCGACTGCGTGGACTGGCGGATGAATACCTCCTCGCCATAGGCGTACTTCTCCAGCAGTTCGGGGGTGTATCCCCGGATGGTCAGCAGCTCCATGTCGCGGATCTTCATCACGTCGAATCCCTCTTCGCGCAGCGCGGCGATGGCCTCGTCGACATGCCACGAGTTGTCGACGCAGATGCCCAGGTTGATGGCCGAGTTGTGGATCAGGTTGGTCTTCAGCCGGAACCGCTCCATCAGGGTGAAGATGGCGGCGAAGCGCTCTTCGAGCACGAACGAGAAGTCGCGCGAACGGATCGTGAGCAGCACCTGGTCCCTCTTCAGAATCAGGATCGGCACATCCACCGGAGCCGACATGCCGCGTATCACCGTGCCGGGCTTGCGCTTGTCGCCGAAGGGGCGGACGTAGAGAGGGATGTTGCGGTTTTGCAGGGGCTTGATGGTGCGCGGGTGGATGATCTGGGCGCCGCTGTAGGCCAGTTCGATGGTGTCCAGGTAGTTCAGCTCGTCGATCTTCACGGCGTCGGCGAAGATCTTGGGGTCGGCGTTCAGAATGCCGTCCACATCCTTCCAGACCGACATCGATTCGGCCCGCAGGATGTTGGCGACCACGGCGGCCGAGTAGTCCGAACCCTCGCGGCCCAGCGTGGTCGTGGTGCCGTCGGGGGCGCCGCCGATGAAGCCCTGCCCGACGAAGACGGTTTCGGGCGCCGACTCCACCTCGGCCCGCAGCAGGGGCGCGGAGGCCTCGATGTCGACCGTGGCGTCCTTGTGACGCAGTTCGGTGCGGAAGCAGCGGCGCATGTCGATCCAGCGGTTCGCGATGCCCACGCGGTTGAGGAATTCGGAGACGATGGTCGTGGAGATCAGCTCGCCGTAGGCGACGATCGTGTCGTACCACAGCTCGGCCTCCTCGCTCCGGTAGTCGCTCTTCGCGGCGATCTGCTCCAGCTCCGTAAAGAGCCCCTCGACCGCAGGCAGGGTCGTAGGCTTGCGCCAGAGGTCGGCCACGATCTCGTCGTGGTAGCGGCGCAGTTCGGCGATCTCCTTCGCCGAGGCCTCGCGGTCGCCCAGCTGCAGCCCGCGGAATACGCGCTCCAGCGCGTTGGTGGTCTTGCCCATGGCCGAGACGATGATGAACAGATGCTCCTCGTCGCCGATGATCTTGTGCAGGTTGCGGACTCCGTCGGCATTCCTGACCGACGCTCCGCCGAATTTGTAAACTTTCATATCGTCTTTTTCCGGTGCTATTTTTCGGTTCCGACCTCCCGGTAGGGGGTGTTCGTGTTCTGGAACAGGAACGAGTAGACGTCGGTCGCCTCGTCGATCCGTTTCGAGGTGGGTTTGCCCGCTCCGTGACCGGCGTTCTTGTCGATGCGGATCAGCACGGGAGCCTTGCCGGCCTGACAGTGCTGGAGCTCGGCCGCGAATTTGAACGAGTGGGCCGGGACGACGCGGTCGTCGTGGTCGGCCGTCGTGACGAGGGTGGCGGGGTAGGAGACCCCTTCGCGGAGGTTGTGCAGGGGCGAGTAGCGGTAGATATAGCGGAACTGCTCCTCGTTCTCGCTGGTGCCGTACTCCACGGCCCATCCCCAGCCGATCGTGAACTTATGGTAGCGCAGCATGTCCATCACCCCCACGGCGGGCAGGCAGACGGCGAACAGGTCGGGTCGCTGCACCTCGCAGGCACCCACCAGCAGTCCGCCGTTCGAGCCGCCGGCGATGGCGAGCTTTCCGGTCGAGGTGTAACGGTTTTCGATGAGCCACTCCGCGGCCGCGATGAAGTCGTCGAAGACGTTCTGCTTGTTGAGCAGCATGCCGCCCTTGTGCCACGCCTCGCCGTACTCCGAACCGCCGCGCAGATTGGCGACGGCGTAGATGCCTCCCTGCTCCATCAGCAGCACGGCCGAGGGGTTGAAGCCCGGCGTCAGGTTGATCTGGAAGCCACCGTAGGCGTAGAGGTAGCAGGGGTTCTTGCCGTTGCGCTTCAGGTCCTTGCGGTAGGAGAGGAACATCGGCACGCGCGTGCCGTCCTTCGAGGGGTAGAATACCTGCTCGGTGGTGTAGCGCTCGGGGTCGAAGTTCACCTGCGGGGCGCGGTAGAGGGTCGACTCGCCCGTTGCGAGATCATAGCGGTAGATGGTGGCCGGGGCGGTGAAGGTCGAGAGGGTGTAGTAGAGTTCCGTAGCCTCCTCTTTGGCATGGAAACCCGATGCGGTACCCAGGGCGGGCAGCGCCACCTCGCGCACGAGCCGGCCGTCGAGGTCGTACTGGCAGACTTTGCTGCGGGCATCCTCCAGATAGGTGAGGAAGAGCTGGCCTCCGGCCGTCCCCACCCCGTCGAGGGCGTTCCGCTGCTCGGGAATCAGCACGATGTCGTCGGTCGGATCGTTCAGATCGAGCCGCCGGACGACGAAGTTCGCCGCATCGCGGTTGGTGGCGTAGTAGAGCTTGTCGTCCTTGCACTCGAAAAGATTGTAGTCGGAGGAGAATCCGGGCAGCAGCACCCGCAGCGGAGCTGTCGTGTCATCGGCACGACGGTAGAGCACTTCGTTGCCCGAGGTGCCCTCGGAGGCGATGACGAAGAGCCATCCCCCCTTCTCCCAGGCGTGGAAATAGCGCAGGGGGTGGGCCTTGTCCTCGTAGACGAGGCGGTCGGCCGACTGCGGGTCGCCGATCCGGTGATAGCGGATCTTCTGATACTGGTTCTGCGCCGAGTAGAGGTTCTTTCCGGGAGCGTCGTAGGCGCTGTAGTAGAACCCCTCGGAGTCGGGGGCCCAGGAGGCACCCGAGTTCTTGACCCATTCGATCCGGTCGTCGAGCAGACGTCCCGTGGCGGTCTCCATCACGTGGATCTTCACCCAGTCCGAACCCGAGGCGGCCGCGGCATAGGCGACGTAGCGGTCGTCCTCGGAGAAGGCGAGGGCTGCCAGCGCCACCGTGCCGTCGTCGGAGAGGCTGTTGGGGTCGAGGAACACCTCGCGCCCGCCTCCGCCCGCCGGTTCGCGGTAGAGGACCGACTGGCTCTGCAAGCCGTCGTTGTAGTAGTAATAGTTGTAGTCGCCGTGCGGCGCCGGAGCGCTCTCCTTGGGAAAGTCCCACAGTTCGGTGAGCCGTTCGCGGATGGCGTTGCGGAAAGGAATTTGCTCCAGATAGTCGGCCGTGACGGCGTTCTCGGCCTCGACCCAGGCAGCCGTTTCGGCCGAGGTGTCGTCCTCGAGCCAGCGGTAGGGGTCGGCCACCTCGGTGCCGAAGTAGTTGTCCACGACCTCGCCGCGCGGGGTCTCGGGGTAGGGCAGGGGCTCGATCTTCGCGACCCGCGTGCAGGCCGCCAACAGGATGGCAAGGCCGATTGCCAGGCAGATGAATAGCAGCATTTTTCTCATTGTTCCGTTTATTTGCATTGTCGGAAATTCGGGAACAAAGGTAGGAAAAATTCGTATTCGTCCGTCAGGTACAGCCTTTTTTCTGCAATGCGGAGGGCCCCGAACGGCGATTTGTATCGCAGCTCGGGGCTCTCCGTATCGCATCCGCAGATTCAGATTATGAAATCCGCTATCATCCGGTGCCATTTCGACCAGGAATATCCGGCCGATGGATGTCTCACGGGGATGGCCTTGATGCAGGTGCCGTCGGCGAGCGTGTAGTATCCGAATCGGGTGGCGGGCAGGCCGTCGACGCTAATCTCTCCGCCCCACTGCCAGCGCTCGGCCGGGAGCAGCTGGTCCCACAGCCGGCCGCCCCACGCGATGATGTATTCGGGGCGGTGCTCCTCCAGGAGCTCGAAAAATGCATCGGCGGATCGTTGCAGGTCGTTGACGGCGAGCGCCTGCCGCGGAGCTTCGGTCGTCACCTCCTGCAAGAAATTGCAGAACAATACTGAATTCCAGAATGCACAGCTCTCCTCGCCCGAAAGGCGGCGGTTCGCCACGGAGCGCTCGAATACGGTGAAGGTATTCATCCACGATGCGTGTTCCTCCTTGCCGAGTTTGTAATCGAGCAGCTTTTTCATTACGATCTGCGTCAGTTCGGGATCGGCCGTATCGGAATAGTGGCTCTCGCCGAGCACCAGCAGCCGCTTGCCGCCGATCCCCTTTTCATATTCCGCTCCGACCCATGGGCGGAAAAGAATGGATGTTTTTGTAGATTTCATTATTTTACCGTAATGTTTATAGCTGTCATGATGGTAGTTTCTCCGTTCGATACGGTAACGAGAATCTTGTTGCTGCCCTTATAGGTGCTTCCGGATATGCTGCCCAATATAACCAATATATCCCCTGTATCTGCTGTATGTGGGGTCACTCTCAGCTCCTTATATGGTGTTTCTATGGCTGTATAAAGTTCGACTTTAACAAGGTTGTTTGCTGTTCCTCCTTTGATTGTGTAGTGAATATATTTTCCGCTACCGGATTTTAATTCCAAACTGTTACCGCAGTCGAAAGTAATCGAAAGTTTTGTGTATTTTGACAATGTGATTGTGTCTCCGTTAGCCAAAGCAAAATAGATATTGTCTTCATCCTGCGTAACGCTTTGGAATATAGAGTTGCCATCCTTGCCGTCCTCGCCGGTAGCTTTGCCGAGGTTGGTCCATGTGGTGCCGTTGTCGGTCGAGACGAACCAGTAGCCGCCCTCGATTTTCAGCTGCGGGGTGATGCCGTCTTGCCCGTCCTTGCCGGGCTGCCCGTCGGCACCGTCTTTACCGTCCGAGCCGTTCTGGCCGTCGCAGCCCTCGGCCTTGATCTTGTTGCCGGCGTTGTCGGTCAGCCATTCGCCGTCCAGCGTCCAATAGTAGATGTCATCGGTATCCTGCCGCACGCCGATAACGGACGTATGGCCATCTTTACCGTCGGCACCGTTCGCACCGTCCTTTCCGTTCTGTCCGTGGTAGATCGTGATGGGCGCGCTCTTGGTGAAGGTGATGGTGTAGCCGATGTTTTCGCCGTTGCTGGTGACGGGAGCGACGCCCGTCACGTAGTCGTTGTTCTGCAAGGCCCCGACTATGGTCTGGAGCGCCGAAATGTTGGTGTTCATCTGCTTGCAGAGCTGCTCCAGCTTGGCGACGCGGCTTTCGAGGTTCCCGACCCGGTACTGGAGGCCCGAATCGTCGTAATCGTCGCTGCAACCGACGCAGACCAGTGCGGCGATTGCGAATAGGGTGAATAGTTTTTTCATAGCAATATAAATTTGATGGTTGAGTTTCAAATTTTATTGCCGTACAACTCCTCTGCGGCGGGTTCTGTGCAAAAAGAAAGTGTGGAGCTGATTTTCGTTTATCTGCAAGAAGGCTCTGACAAAACCTAACCAAAATAAACGACGTGATACCCCACACTTGGATAGATATGGGGGTATCGGGCATACGGAGATGCCTCGTCCATGATCTACACAAGAAATGAGCGCTGTTCGTTGTCCTTTGGTTTTTGAAAACTGTCAGATTTTCTTGCAAGGACAAAAGCGAAAAACACTTTCATCAAAATATGTCCGTTCGGGGCCGAAGCCCTAAACAGTCACAGAGTTAGAAAAAATTTCGCATTCCGAACAACACCTGCGGGAGTATCGCGCAAAAAATATTGAATTTAGGAATATAGCGCTCTGCACTCGAATCTTCGGACAGTTCATCTTGCGCTTCGGAGAGAATGGTCGGGGCATTCGGGAATGGACATGGAAAAGCCGGCGATCGTCCTTCCCGATCGCCGTTGCGACTTTTCTGTGTGCGGCCGGATTACCGGCCGGATGCCGGATACGGTCGGAGCAAGCGGAGGGCTCGATCCGGCTGACAGCATTCGCAATAGGTAAGGCCTGCCACGTAGTCGCGCAGCTCGGCGCGCGTAGCTGTTCGGCAGTAACGGTATTCCGCAGGCAGCCGGTGCCAATAGCGGAACTTTTGCAGGTCGGGACTGCTGGTCTCCAGGTAGATTGCACCCTCCTCCGTGCGGTCGAAGATTCCCCACAGACTGCTGTGGGCGGGGCAACGCCGGTTTGTCCGGTGATATAGATACAGGTCGCCCTTCACGAATAATTGGGCATTGTCGGCCGAGAGAGTATCGGCAAGTTCCGTGATCGACGGCTGCATGGGCTGTTGTTTCATGGCGGCATGAGTTTTGATTGTGAAAAAAAGCGCGCGATCCCGGTGCCTTGATTGATTAAGAAAGATAATAAGATACGATTATTGAACCGGGATCCGCGCATGCGGTCCGGCTATCTCCAATAATCATACGTTACTCTTTCTTAATCAATAATCGAGGCAGACAGCCTTTCGATAGCAAAAGTAAAGATAAGATTCTTTATTGCAAAATTTCATCAGGCTTTTTTCTTGTCAAATTTTCGGAAGATTGCTATTTCCGCTGGTTTACGGCAATATATGTTGCAGGATCGGAATCGGTAAAAATAGGAGAAAATATACCGAACGGCACTAATAAATATAGAAGCCGGAGTAAACGATGCAATAGAGATAGGGGTATTTTTCGTTCCGAACCGCACTCTTTGCGGGGTATTGCGCGGAAAAGATGAAGAATTTGCCTATCTTTGAATTCTGAAAAACAAGAGTTATGTACGAAGAACTGAAAAATATCGTGGAGAGGGCCTGGGAGCAGCGCGAAATGCTCTCCGATGAGCCTGTGCGCGAGGCCATTCGCGCCGTGGTGGAGCTCATCGACAAGGGTGCGCTGCGGACGGCCGAGCCGGTCGATCCCGAAAGGAGCGAGTGGCGCGTGAACGAGTGGGTCAAGAAGGCCGTGATTCTCTACTTCCCCATCCAGTCCATGCGCACCATGCGGGCCGGCGAGCTGGAGTGGTTCGACAAGATGGAGCTCAAGCACGGCTACGAGGAGTTGGGCGTGCGCGTGGTGCCGCAGGCCGTGGCGCGCTACGGAGCCTATATCGCTCCGGGGGCCATCCTGATGCCCTCCTATGTCAACATCGGCGCCTACGTCGATACGGGGACGATGGTCGATACCTGGGCCACCGTGGGGTCGTGCGCTCAGATCGGCAAGCATGTGCACCTTTCGGGCGGCGTCGGCATCGGCGGCGTGCTGGAGCCCGTGCAGGCCGCGCCGGTCATCATCGAGGACGGCTGCTTCCTCGGCTCGCGCTCGATCGTGGTCGAGGGGGCGCACCTCTGCCGCGAGGCGGTGCTGGGGTCGAATACGGTCATCACGGGGTCTACCCATATCGTCGACGTGACGGGTCCCGAGCCGGTCACCTACAAAGGCTATGTCCCGCCTCGTGCGGTGGTGGTGCCCGGCAGTTACCGGAAGCAGTTCCCGGCGGGCGAGTACAGCGTGTCGTGCGCCCTCATTATCGGCCGCCGCAAGGAGTCTACGGACCGGAAAACCTCGCTCAACGACGCCCTGCGCGACTTCGGCGTATCCGTTTAGCCTTTTCGGACGAGAGATATGAGGCGAATATGGTTCATTCTGCTCTGCGCGGTCGCCTGCCGCTCGGCCGTCTTCGCGCAGGGGAGTGCCGACCGACCCCGCACGAGCGGTAATCCGGTGTTGCCGGGGTGGTATGCCGATCCCGAGGGGGCGGTGTTCGATGATGCGTATTGGATCTATCCCACCACCTCGGCCCCTTTTGCCGAACAGACCTCGCTGGATGCCTTCTCCTCGCCGGATCTGGTGACCTGGACCCGCCATCCGAAGGTGCTTTCGACGGAGCATGTCCGTTGGATCCGCAGCGCGCTGTGGGCCCCCTCGGTCATTCGGGCGAACGGTCGTTACTACCTCTTTTTCAGCGCCAACAACATCTACGAGGGAGAATACGGCGGCATCGGGGTGGCTGTGGCCGACACGCCCGACGGTCCGTTCCGCGATCTGCTGGACAGGCCGCTGGTAGGCGAGATCGTCCATGGCGCGCAGCCGATCGATCAGTTCGTGTTCCGCGACGACGACGGACAGTATTACATGTATTACGGCGGCTGGCGGCACTGCAATGCGGTGAAGCTATCGGCCGACCTCTCTCGCCTTGTGCCTTTCGACGACGGCTCGCTCTATCGCGAGGTGACCCCTGCGGATTATGTCGAGGGGCCTTTTCTGCTCAAGCGGAATGGCAAGTACTATTTCATGTGGTCCGAAAACGACTGGACTGGCCCCGACTACTGCGTAGCCTATGCGATCGCCGATTCGCCGCTCGGACCCTTCGTGCGCGAGGGCAAGATTCTGGAGCAGGACGATGCCGTGGCACGCGGAGCCGGTCACCACTCGGTAATAAAGGGCCCCGGCGACGACGAGTGGTATATCGTCTATCACCGCCGGCCGCTGGACGAGAGCTCGGCACACCATCGGGCGACCTGCATCGACCGCCTCCGGTTCGACGCAGACGGACGGATTCTCCCCGTCCGGATGACCTTCGAAGGGGTCGGGCCCCGTCCGCTGAAATAACCTTTTTCGCATGATTTACCGAATTTCGGAGACCACCTCTACCAACGATGACGCCCGCAGCGCCTCTTACCGCCACGGCGATATCTTGTGGGCCGAGCGGCAGACGGCCGGACGCGGACAGCGCGGCCATCGCTGGACGAGCGGCGAGGGGATGAATCTCACCTTTTCACTTGTCTGGGAGCCGCGGTTCCTCGCCGTGCAGGATCAGTTTTCGCTTTTGCAGGCGGCGGCGCTGGGGCTGACCGACGCCTTCGCCGGCCTGGGGGTCGACTGCCGGATCAAGTGGACCAACGATATCTATGTCGCGGACCGGAAGCTGGTGGGCATTCTGATCGAACATACCTTGTCGGGGGCGCGGCTGGCCCGCTCGGTCGTCGGCATCGGCATCAATGTCAATCAGGTCGATTTCGACCCCTCGCTGCCCAACCCCACCTCGCTGGCGTGGGAGACGGGGCGTGAATTCGACCGCGGGGCGGTGCTGGAGCGGGTGGCGTGCGCTCTGAACGAGCGCTACCGGCAGCTGGAGCAGGGCGAGACCGACCGGCTGCGGGCGGACTACCGTCACCGCATCTACCGGCTCGACAAGCCGCAGCGATTTCGCGTGCCCGCGACGGGCGAAGAGTTCACGGGGGTGATCCGCGATGTCGCCCCCTCGGGCGAGCTGATCGTGGAGCATCCCGACGGCCGCCGGATCGGCTATCTGTTCCGTCAGATCGAATTCATCGTCGGGGAACGCTGACTGCGAACGCAAACCGCAGCCTCACGGCTTGGGGTTTTTGCCGCCGATGCTTTGCTCCGGGTAGAGCATGGATTCTGCATTCGGTTTCAAATTTGCGGTCGGTATTTTAGCCAACCCTCTGAAAGAGATTCTGAATTGTCCGGGAATCCGGACGAACTTTTTCGCTTTTTCCGTGTTGAGTTCGAATTGCAGATTGGCGCGCAGTTCTCGGTCGAGAACGGCAATATGTTCAGGCTGGACAGCATATTCCCGAGTAACTGGAAATAGAAATGTCAAAGCGACGATCTTACCTTGTAAGTCCAGAATCGGGAATGCGAAAATCAAGACTTCGGGATGGCTTTCCCGCTCCTCTTTGGGGAAAGCCTTTTTCCAAGCGGCATGAATAATCAGAGGAATCTCCTGTCTGTGACGGATAATCCCGGCACACTCTTCGGGATCGTTGCAAAAAGTTCCGTCAGGATATTCGCCGAATTTGTCGAATTGCTCGCTTGGTTCGTTCTCACGACGAATGGAGATCATTTGTTCGTCTAATTGACCTGTAATGTGTTGCAAGGGATTTTCGATGATATACGTTATTCCGTCAACGGCCACTTTTTTCCCGTCGGTAAAATCGTTGTATTTCCATCTCTCTTGAGCTGTAAGCGGAGAGATTACGAAAAACCCAAAGAGTGAAATGATCAGCTTTTTCATGGTTCGGAAGTTTTGCCGCTGCCTGCGCTCGGTGCGGGATATAATAGCTGGGCATCTTGATTCGGAGTTACATCGATATCCGGCATTTTCGACAATTTTTTGAATGAGATTCTGAATTGTCCGGGAATTCGGACGAACTTTTTCGCTTTTTCCGTGTTGAGTTCGAATTGCAGATTGGCGCGCAATTCTCGGTCGAGGGTTGCGATCTGTTCGGGTTGGACGGCATACTCTCGGAAAACAGGAACGGTAAATGCTAAAGCCTCGATCTTTCCCTGCAAGTCCAGAATTGGGAATGCGAAAATCAAGACTTCGGGATGGCTTTCCCGCTCCTCTTTGGGGAAAGCCTTTTTCCAAGCGGCATGAATAATCAGAGGGATCTCCTGCCTGTGACGAATGATTCCGGCGCTCTCTTCGGGATCGTTGCAAAATGTCCCATCTGGATATTCTCCGAATCTCTCGAATTGTATTGCAGGTTCGTCAATACGTCGAATGCAAACTACTTGCATCTTTAATTGATCGGCCATATCCTGCAATTTATTATCAATTACGTAGGTTATATTGTCAACAGTCACTTTTTTTCCGTCGGTAAAATCATCGTATTCCCATCTCTCCTGTGCGGGAGCCGCGAATGCCGTCCAAATCAATCCGAAAATAATCAGTCTTTTCATGGTTGGGTTTTGTTGCCGCCGATGCTTTGCTCCGGGTAGAGCATGGGTTCTGCATTCGGTTTAAATGTTGCATCCGGTAATTTTGCCAGAACTTTGAAGGGAATGATGATTTGTCCGGGGATTCGGACGAATTTTTTCGCCCGCTCTTCGTTGATTTCGAACTGTAGCGTAGCACGCAGTTCCCGGTCGAGAATAGCGATTTGTTCAGGCTGGACAGCATATTCCCGGGAAACGGGAGCGAGGAACGATAATGCCACGATCTTTCCCTGTAGATCCAGAATGGGGAAGGCCCAAATCAGGACTTCGGGATGGCTTTCCCGCTCCTCTTTGGGGAAAGCCTTTTTCCATGCTGAGTGGATAATCAGGGGAATCTCCTGCCTGCGACGGATAATTCCGGCACATTCCTCGGGATCATCGCCAAAAGTACCATCGGGATACTCGCCGAATTTGTCGAATTGTTCTTCCGGTTCGTCGATCCTGCGGATGGAAACCAAGTAGCTATCTAACATCTCCAGAATTGTCTTGTCGTGTTTGAATTCAATGATATAAGTAACTCCGTCGATGGTTACTTGTTCGCCATTCTTATAATCCCAATATCCACGCTGTTTTTGTGCATAACTGGGGAATGCAATGATTAAAAGAATAAAAACGAGTATTTGTTTCATGATCCTAAACAATTTTTTAATAATTCGAGAAGAAGGTTGAAATTACGGGCATCTTGGGATTCTGAATAATTCCTATAGGCTGCTATGGTTCGTAGGGAGAATATAGCTTCATTATAGGCGTAATCGTAGAGGAATTTGTTATCGCTGTTATAAGAGGCTGCAAGCAAGTGGAAAGATGCGGTGCCATTTTTTCCAAGTTGGGAATCAAAATCTTTTTCGAAAAATATATCGGAGTCCACCGAATTCTTTTTTTCAAATAAAAACCATCCAAGTTTGGACTCAATTTCGTTGTTCAGTTTTCGGGTGCGGATATCATCAAGAGGAATACGTTGGTATTGATAAGCATGAATCAGTTCTTCCATAAGAACATATCTTCGTTTCTCTCCTTTTGAACCTCCGTCCCCGAAATGAATCGTAGTCTGAACCAGCTTATTATCTATATAAAAAGGTGCAGTGTTATTGTATTTTGGATCATCTTCGATTTTGATAATAACGTTATGATCGATGGATTTGAGCAGGGTTTGTCCCATGCAGTCGTCGTATAGCTCGTCGAGCAGCTCCTGGGTAATATCGTCGTAGACCCTGATATTGGGATTTTTGGAGTAGCCGTCTTTGTTTGAGTTGTCATTATCGGTATTATCGCTTCCGGGATTGCCTCCGGGGCCCGCTCCGGGACGGCCCGGCGGTACCAGATCGATCGGATTGGTCGGACGGAAATTTTTCCAGTCGATGTCCGGGATTATGTCGAATTTGGGCCGTTTGGGAGCTACGACGACGATATCTTCGATTTCATCTCCGTTTATTAGTCCGTCATTCGGATTCGACCGTGTTTCCTCATACCCGCTCTCCCGAATGCGGCTTACCCGGATGTCGGCCACCAGCCGGTTGTAACGCTCGATGGCTTGCAGAATCGACAGAGTGTCCGTCCTTTCGAACAGGAATGCGTGGTCGACCAGCTCGCCGTCGCCGTACTTCGCAGCGGCGACCGGGTAGCCCGAAAGGCTCGTGTAGAGGATTCGTCCGGAGAAGCCGGTCTTGGGCAGGCTGTTGAGCAGCCCTGCGGCCGGGTCGTCGATCGGGCTCCGCGCCTCGTCCGGGTCGGGAATGTAGTAGGCCAGGTAGGCGGTGGTCGTCCGCTCGTAGATCTCGGCGGCCTTGACGACGACCAGCCGCGGCAGGATCAGGTCGCCGATGCGGCGCCCGTCCGGAAGGGTCCAGACGGTCTGGTAGCAGCGGTCGACGAAGATCTCCACGTCGTAGCTGGCGCAGTACGGGTTCTGCGAGTAGGCGGCGGTTTCCCAGAAGATGTCGGTCTCTCCCGGGTAGAGTACCCCTTCGTCGGTCGCGCGGGTCAGCGGCCGGGGCCGTTCGCAGGTAGCGCGTGCCTCTTCGAGGGGGAAGCGCCGGGGCGTTTCCGGCGGCGATGGCAGGTCGCTGTCGTCCGTTCGGCAGGAGGAGCCGAACAGGAGCAGAGCGAGCATCCATGGAAGGCGAGTGTTTTTCATGGTTGTCCGGTATCGAATATTTCTCAAATATAGGAATTTATTTCCGAATCCCCAAACTCCCGGGAACGGATTTTGCACCTCGTCCGGGCGGAAATTCCCTCCGCACTTTCCGGGACGGCGGCGATTTTCGAAAATATGGGAAAATGTGTTAAATTCATAACGGAAATACTTGTTGTTACAAAAATAACACTTATATTTGCACTTGGAAACGATCCGCAATCCGGAGGCGTGCAACAATAATAAACCAGATAAATCATGAATGTTCCTTCGAATCTGAAGTACTCCAACGACCATGAATGGTGCCGCGTGGAGGGTGAGTTCGCCTATGTAGGCATTACCGATTTTGCCCAGAGCCAGTTGGGCGACATCGTTTTCGTCGACGTCCCCACCGTGGGCGAAACGCTGGCCGCCGGTGACGTGTTCGGCTCCATCGAGGCCGTGAAGACCGTCAGCGACGCCTTCCTGCCCGTAGGCGGCGAGGTGGTCGAGGTCAACGAGGCGGTCGACGTCGATCCTTCGCTGGTCAACAAGGACGCCTACGGCGAGGGCTGGCTGGTGAAGATCCGTCTGAACAACCATCCCGCCGATTACGACGCCCTGCTCACGGCCGAGCAGTACGCCGAACTGATCGGCTGATTCCTTACGAACGAAGCATACAAGAATTAATATAACAGACGTATTAGTATCATGTCAAAAGTAACTGTTGTAGGTGCGGGCGCCGTGGGCGCTACCTGCGCCAACGTGATGGCCACGCGCGAAGTGGCCGACGAGATCGTTCTGATCGATATCAAGGAGGGTCTCTCCGAGGGTAAGATGCTCGATATGTATCAGGCCGCCTCGCTGATGGATTTCGATACCAAGATGGTAGGCGTTACCAACGACTATAAGAAGACGGCCAATTCGGACGTCGTGGTGATTACCTCGGGTATTCCCCGCAAGCCGGGCATGACCCGCGAGGAGCTGATCGGCACCAACGCCAACATCATGAAGAACGTGGTGGACAACGTAATCAAGTACTCGCCCCGCGCCATCTTCGTAATCGTCGCCAACCCGATGGACGCCCTGACCTATCTGGCGTTCAAGCACGCCGGCGTACCCCGCAGCCGCGTGATCGGCATGGGCGGCGCGCTGGATTCGGCCCGCTTCAAGTGCTACCTGTCGCTGGCTGCCAAAGTGAACATCAACGATGTGGACGGCATGGTGATCGGCGGTCACGGCGACACCTTCATGATTCCCCTCACCTCGAAGGCTACGATCAAGGGCGTGCCCGCTTCGCAGTTCCTCTCGAAGAAGAAGCTGGCCGAGGTGGCTGCCTCCACGATGGTGGGCGGCGCTACGCTCACCAAGCTCATCGGCACTTCGGCCTGGTATGCTCCGGGTGCGGCTGCCTCCTTCATGGTGGAGTCCATCATCAAGGACCAGAAGAAGATGATCCCCTGCTCGTGCTACCTCGAGGGCGAATACGGCGAGAGCGGTCTCTGCATCGGCGTGCCGGCCATCATCGGTCGCAAGGGTATCGAGAAGATCGTGGAGATCGAACTCTCGGCCGAGGAGAAGGAGAAGTTCGCCGCTTCGGCTGCCGCCGTGAAGAAGGTGAACAACGTGCTGCACGAAATCAACGCGATCTAATCATCGTCTCGACGATCGATTCGTATATTCGTCGGACGCCCTTCGGGGTGTCCGATTTTTTTGTCGGTTGGGGTCAGAGGGTCGCAACTGCGTCGACTGCGGTGAGCCGGGTCTCCGCTCAAGGTGTGACCGTTCCAATATTTCACCCCGACAGAGGTCGAGGGGGCTCGACGGAGATCACGGTGCGAATCCGTGTGCGCAGCACCGGCGTATGGCCCAATAATAGCGACGCGCCCCGACGGAAGGCCGGGGCGCGCTGCTGTGTGTATCTCTCGGATTACTTGATACGCTCGTAGTACTCGCGGGTGCGGGTGTCGACGCGGATCTTGTCGCCCGTGTTGATGAACAGGGGCACGCGGATCTCGGCGCCCGTGTTGACCGTAGCGGGCTTCAGCGAGTTGGTCGAAGCGGTGTCGCCCTTGATACCGGGCTCGGTGTAGGTCACCTCCATGTCCACGATCGGGGGCAGCTCGGCCGAAAGCACGGTCTCCTTCTCGGTGTGGAACATCACCTCGACGATCTGGCCGTCGGCCATCAGGTCGTAGTTCGTAATCAGGCTCTTTTCGATGTTGATCTCCTCGAAGGTCTCGGTGTGCATGAAATGGGCACCCAAATCGTCTTCGTAGGTGAACTGGTAGGGACGGCGCTCCACGCGTACGGGCTCGATCTTCGAGCCGGCCGAGAAGGTGTTGTCCAGAACGCGGCCGTTCTCCAGATTCTTCAGCTTCGTGCGGACGAATGCGGGACCCTTGCCGGGTTTTACGTGCTGGAAGTCCACGATCTGAAAGGTCTTGCCGTCCAGCTCAATGCACATTCCGATTTTGATATCAGCGGTAGTTGCCATAGCTATGTTTTTTAAGTTATTGATTTCGCGGCGGCAAAGATACGAAAAAATTCCTTAATCTTCGGTTTTGCCGCCAACTTTTTCGCCGGGCCGCGTCGTGCCCCACTCGTAGCCCTGCGTTTCGATTCCCAGCAGGGCGAGAACCCGTTCGGTGACGGTGCGGCAGAGGTCTTCGATATCTGCCGGGCGGGAGTAGAACGACGGCGAGGCGGGGAGGACGACGGCGCCGGCCTCGGTCAGGGCGGTCATGTTCCGCAGGTGGATCAGCGAGAGCGGGGTTTCGCGCACGACGAGCACCAGCCTACGCCGCTCCTTGAGCATCACGTCGGCCGCCCGTTCGATGAGTGTCTGACCCGTTCCGCAGGCGATTCGCCCGAGGGTGCCCACCGTGCAGGGGCAGACCGCCATCGCCTCCCAGCGGGCGGAACCGCTGGCGGGCGGGGCGAACAGGTCGTCGTTGCCGAAACGGACGATGCGCCGGTCGTCCGGCAGGCCGACGCCCTCCCAGCAGGCGACTTCGCCGGCATGGGAGCTGAGGACGAGACCTACCTGCTCCACGCGCGGAGAGGCGAGCAGCATGTCGATCAGTTGGCGGGCGTATATAGCTCCGCTGGCGGCTGTTATGGCGACGAGTATCTTCATTGTCGGTAGGTTTCGACGGCTTTTTCGGCGGGGTGCGGCCGGATATCGTTTCTACAAAAGTAGTTATTTTTTTGTTTTCAGTACAATTTTTTACTATCTTTATCGCTTCGATTTATAAATTTATTAAAGGGTTAATGAGATGAAAAACTGGAAAATTTTCCTTCTGTGCGCAGCGCTTCTGGGCATGACGGCCGTGTCGTGCTCCGACAGCGACGAACCGACGGTGCCGGTTCTGCCGGGCGACGAGAACAACGGCGGCAACGATAACGACGGGCGTCCGACGCTCTCCGACGTGACGGTCGAGGCCTACTACGGCGGCGATTATTACGAGGCGGGGACGGGCAATCTGTGGATCAACCTTTCGCAGGGCGACTTTACGATCGAGTACGATGAATACGACGAGATCACCGGATACACCGGAACGGGCTCGGTGGTTTGCATCGATCTGAACCAGGCTCTGGCGTCCGATCCCGACCGGGTGTCGCTCGCGGCCGGGACCTATCCGGTCGTCCTCTCCGAGGAGTTCGCCGAGGGAACCGTGAACGGTGCCGAGAGCTATATCCTGAACGTAGTCGACGGCGAGGCCTCCGAGTACTCCTTTACGGAGGGCAGCGTGACGATCACCGATCTCGGCGAGAGAATCTACACGATCTCCTGCGACCTGAAGTGTTCCAACGGAGCCGACTTCACCGTTGACTACACGGTGCTGTGCCGTCCGATCAACCGCTCGGGCGAGGGCATCATGAGCAACCTGGACAAGGACGTTGCGGTGGAGGATCTGACGCAGGCCCTGTTCCTCTACGAAGGCGATCTGTACGAGACCGGCGAGTCGGATCTCTACGTCGTCATTCTGGGCGCTGACGATTTCGATCTGAACACCAACTACGGCCTCGGCAACAGCCTGATGCTCTATCTCAACGTGGAGCCGGGTTCGTCGACGGGCATCCCCTCCGGCAAGTACGACCGGTTCGTCGATATCGAGACGGCCGAGAGCCTGCCTGCGGGCAGCTGCCTGACCGGTCTCTACTACTACGGCACCTACATGGGATGCTGGTACCTGAATTACGGGAATCAGTACGAGGCCCGTCTCTGCGAGGGCGGAGTCGAGGTGGAGAACAACGGCGCCAGCTACAAGCTCCGGGGCGAGATGAAGACGGGCGACGGCCGCACGGTGGCCTTCTCCTACTCCGGTACTCCGATTTTCGTCGACGATGCCTCCTCCTTCTCGGTGACGAAGCGTGCATCGCGTTCGCTGAAGCGATAGGCGAGGCCGGCAAAAAAAACGTGCGGGATCCTTCAGGATCCCGCACGTTTTTTTACAGATCGATGGCTTTGCAGACGAGCCCCAGTTCGCGGCACTTCTCGAGCGTGCGCGGCAGGGCGTAGCGCATGTTGCGGAACGATTTCTCGCTGTCGTGGAACACCACGATCGAGCCCCCTTCGAGGTACTTCGTCACGTTCTTCAGGCAGGTGCGCGGCGAAAGCCGGCGGTTGTAGTCGCGCGATACGATGTCCCACATCACCAGTTTGTAGCGCTTGGCGAGCATCCGGGTCTGCGCCGGGGTGATCTGGGCGTAGGGCGGCCGGAATAGCTCGCTGCGGATCAGGTCGTTGGCGAAATCGACATCTTCGACGTAGCGTTCCAGGCTCATCCGCCACCCCTTCTGGTGGGAGTAGGTGTGGTTGCCGACCCGGTGTCCGGCGTCCACGATCTTGCGGAACAGGTCGGGGTACATCTCGACGTTCTTGCCCAGCACGAAGAAGGTGGCTTTGGCATCGTACTTGTCCAGGGTGGCGAGTATCCACTCCGTGATGCCCGGGGTGGGGCCGTCGTCGAAGGTGAGAAACACCCCCTCCCGGTCTTCGATCTCCCAGATGAGGTCGGGCATCAGACGACGCAGTATTTTGGGCGGTTTGATTCGCATGGTCGAATGGATTGACCGGCAAATTTAGCAAAAATCCGTACGGAATGAAAAAAATTGTCCGATTTGACGAAACAGCGAATTTTTTTTACCTTTGTGAAATAACCTCTTAAAACATATCCGATATGAAAAAATGGTTTCATACGCTGCTTCTCGCACTCGTCGCAGCCGGATTCCTGCCGGGATGCGACGCGCTGAACAAGTTGTCGGACGCCAAGCGCAACTCGTCGCAGGGCGCTCCATACGAGGTGGTCGTGATCTGTACGCAGCCCCAGTGGGAGGGTGCGCTGGGCGATACGCTGCGGGTGATTCTGCGGGCTCAGGACCCTTATCTGAATTCGGCGGAGCCGCTTTTCAGCCTCTTCCAGGTGACGCCGCGCCACCTGACCAAGATCGTCAGCGACCACCGCAACCGGATCGACGTGGATATCAATCCCAATTACGAGCAGGTGTCGGCCGACGTGCAGTATGACGTGGCCTCCTCACCGCAGGTCGTCCTGACGCTCAAGGCTCCGACCGAAGGGGCGCTGACCGCCTATCTCTCGGAGAACCGCAGCAGTCTGGTGCAGTTGTTCGAGAAGAGCGAGCGGGACCGCGACATAGCCTACGCCCGGAACTATAATGAGAAGTTCATCGGCGAGCAGATCGAGAAGACCTTCGGGGTCCGGATGACCGTGCCGAAGGGGTATGTGCTGGCTAAGCAGAGCGCCGATTTCATGTGGATGCGCTACGAATATCCTTCGGCCAGCAAGGGCTTTCTGATCTACTCCTACCCCTACACGGGCAAGATGTCGCTCTCCGAGGGCGAGGTGCAGGCCATGCGGCTGAAGTTCGCTGCCGAAGTTCCCGGACCGTCGGCGGGCTCCTACATGACTACCTCTTCGGTCTTCCCGCCGCAATACCGGCTGGTGAAGATCGGCGACCGGACGTGGGCCGAGCTGCGCGGTTTCTGGGATGTGGAGAACGACTTCATGGGCGGTCCCTTCGTCAGCTACTCCACGCTGGACGAGGCGACGGGGCGGGTGCTCACGATCGACGGCTACGTATATTCGCCGAAGCTCGACAAGCGCAACTTCATGCGCGAGGTGGAGCATCTGGTCTACATGATCGATTTCCCGAAGGCGCAATAGCGGGGCCTTTGCAAATGAAATTACGGGGATGAGTTCATCGGAACTCATCCCCGTATCGTTTCGGGAGGATCGGCCTAATAGCCGAAGATGGTCTCCTGCGAGACGATCTCCACGGGGCCGAGGGTCTTCAGGTACTCCATGTCGATGTCGTTGCGGTCGCCCAGAATGACGTAGTTGTAGGGGCGGTTTTTCACCCACTCCTGCTGGAGCGCCACCACGTCGTCGAGCGTCAGGCTCTTCAGCGTCTCGTAGAGTTGGCGGTCGCGGTCGCAGTCCACGCCCTTCTCGCGGGCATTGATGTATGCCCAGAGGATATCCTCCTTGGTGGTGCGCTGCGACTCCAGATTGCCCATCAGCTGCTGCTTGGCCAGGTTGAAGGCGGCTTCGGAGCGGGGCATGTTCTCGATGATCTCGTCGAATGCCTCGATGGCCGAACGCATCTTGTCGTTCTGCGTGGCGATGAAAGCCGAGTAGCTGTACGGATCTTTTCCTGTAGTTCCCTCACGAAGCTCGGCCCAGGCGGAGTAGGCCAGCGCACGCGCCTCGCGCATCTCCTGGAAGACGATGGCATTCATCCCGCCGCCGAAATAGGCGTTGTAGAGGGCGACGAGGGCGTCGTTGTCGGTCGAGAAGGGGATGCCCAGATTGGTGCACTGGATGTAGTAGATCTGCTTGGCGTCGTATTGTGCCAGTACGACCCGGTCGGAGGGGGTGGGCTGCATCGGGTAGTGGGCCTTTTCCACGACCTTCAGGTTCTCGCCGACCCGGTGGTTCTCGTCGAGCTCGGCGATGAGCTGCTTCTCGCTCAGCGGACCGTAGTAGAGGATCCGGTGCTCGATGTCGTTCAGACCGCGCAGTTTCGCCAGCAGGTCGTCGGAATCGAGGGCGAGCAGCTGCTCGTCGGTGAGCGTGCAGGCCTTCACCCATTCGGAGCCGAACCGTACATAGTTGTACAGCGCCCGGAAATTGGCGCTCTGGTCGAGCTTGGCGTCGTTTCGGGCCTTGATGAGGTCGCGCTTCAGCTCGGCGAGAATTTCGTCGTCGCCCACGGAGCGCTGCAACGCCTCCTCGGCCAGTCGCATGGCGGCCTGCATATTCTCGCCCAGGCCCGAAATCAGGACATAGGTGCGTTCGAGGGTGGTGATCACGCGGAAGTCGCAGGCCAGATCGTAGAAAGCGCGGGCCAGCTCCTCCTGCGAGTGGGCGTCGGTGCCCAGATAGGTGAGGTACTCGCTCATGACGGAGAGCGCCGGATCGTTTTCGGTGCCGAAATCCCAGCAGTAGATCAGACGGAAGAGGTCGTTGGTCTCGTTCCGCTTGTAGAGGACCTCGATGTCGCTGCCCGTCCTGGCGATGCTCATGTCCTTTTCGAAGTCGAGGAACTGCGGGGCGATGGGTTTCACCTCGCTTTGCTGGATTTCGGTCAGGAAGCCGCTTGCGACGTCGCGGTTGGCGGCGATGGGGGTGATATGGGGCTTCTCGATCTTCTTTTGATTCTTGTCCTCGCCCTCGCGCTTGTAGACGGCCACGTAGTTCTCGGCACCCAGATTTTTCTGTGCCCAGGCCACTACCTGCTCTTTGGTGATCTTCTCCAGCCGGTCGAGAGCCGTCACCTCGTCGGCCCAGTCGGTGCCGTTGGTGAAGGAGTCCACGAAGGCCATCGCACGGCCCTGGTTGGAGTCCATGATCTGCATCTGGCGACGCTTGTAGTTGGCGATGGTCGATTGCAGCAGTTCTTCGTCGAACTCGCCGTTGCGCAGCTTCTCCACCTCTGCCAACAGCAGGTCGCGCACCTCCTCGAGCGGCTGTCCCTCTTTCGGTCGGCCGAGCAGGAAGATGGCGCCGCGGTCGGTCATCATCTCGTCGAAAGCACCCGAGTAGAGCACTTTCTGCTGCTGGGTCAGATCCACGTCCAGCAGACCGCACTTGTCGTTGCTCAGGATCGAGCCGACCAGCTGGGCGATCTCGGCATCTTCGCTGCCCGCGCCGCCGGCGGTGGGCCATGCCATCCATATCATAGCGGCCTCCAGACCGTAAACCTCCGCCGTCTTGGGGGCGGTGATGGGTTCCTCGGCCGGTGCGGTGAACTGCGGCAGTTCGGGATTGGGCTCCAGCGTGCCGAAATACTTGTCGATCAGGGAGATCATCTCGTCGGGATCGAAGTCGCCCGAGAGGCAGACGGCCATGTTATTGGGCACGTAGTAGGTCTTGTAGTAGTTCTTGATGTTGGTGATCGAGGGGTTTTTCAGGTGTTCCTGAAAACCCAGGACGCTGTGCTGCCCGTAGGGGTGGTTCGGGTAGAGCAGAGCGGAGATCGTGTCGAAAACCTTCTCGTTGTCGCTCGTGAGCGACATGTTGTACTCCTCGTAGACGGTCTCCAGCTCGGTGTGGAAACCGCGGATCACGTTGTGGGCGAAGCGGTCGGATTGGATCTTGGCCCAATTCTCCACCTGATTCGAGGGGATGTCCTCCGTGTAGACCGTCTGGTCGTTGGAGGTCCAGGCGTTGCTGCCGTCCGAACCGATGGCGGCCATCAGCTTGTCGTATTCGTTGGGGATCGCCAGCTTCGACGCCTCCTGCGATACGGAATCGATCCGGGCGTAGATCGCCTTGCGCTCCTCCGGGTCGGTCGTGCGGCGGTAGACCTCGAAGAGCTGTTCGATCTCGTCGAGCAGCGGCTTCTCGGCGGCGTAGTCCTGCGTGCCGAACCGCTCGGTGCCCTTGAACATCAGATGCTCGAAGTAGTGGGCCAGACCGGTCGTCTCGATCGGGTCATTCTTCGCGCCCACCCGCACGGCGATATAGGTCTGGATGCGCGGCTGCTCGCGGTTGACAGACATGTAGACCTTCAGTCCGTTGTCGAGCGTGTAGATGCGGGTCTTCAGCGGATCGCCCGCGACGCTCTCGTACTTGTACTTGCCGCAGGCCGTCAGCAGCAGGGCGACGGCGGCGATCAGTAAATAGAGCTGTTTTTTCATAGGATTGTTATTTGGGTTTTGTCGATTCGGACGGATCAGGCGAACCAGCCCCGGACGGTGGGGATCAGGTCGCCGACGATAAGGATGAGCATGTAGATCGAGGCCGCGAGCTTGATCCCCGTACCGGCCACGAAGGCCAGGAACGAGCCGATGCCCGCCCGCAGGGCGCGGGCCGTGTCCCGCGAGTCGTGGATCAGCTCGCCGATCACCGCCCCCAGAAAGGGACAGACGACGATGCCGATCGGCGGAAAGAGGAAGAAGCCTGCGAAGACGCCGAGGGTGGCGCCGACGACGCTGGCGCGCGAACCGCCGAAGAGGCGGGTGAGGTAGCCCGGGAGCAGATAGTCGACCAGCGACACGACAACGGTCACGGCCGCCCAGATCCAGAGGGCGGCGGGCGTGAGGGCTGACCCCGAACAACCGTAGGCGCAGAGAAGCCCGGCGTAGCTCAATATCACGCCCGGGATGACCGGGACGATGCAGCCCACGATGCCGGTCACCGCCAGCACCAGGGCCGCCAACAGCAAGAGAATGTCCATCATAGGACAAAGATAGTAAAAAGCGGGGGCAAAAGCAAGTTTCCCTGCAATTTGCCCCCGCAGAAACAGCCAAGCCCCGCCGTCGACCGCATATAAATATAAAAATCATGAATAATTCCGACTTGCGGTTTGGGCGGGGCTGGCTGTGAAAAGAAGCCGGACAACATGAACGGATCGAAGAGCTGTGCTACCAGAAAAAGAAATGATAAGAAATCCGTTCAGAGGCCTTCCGTCATGGAAAGGCGCGGATAAAATGGCATGCCCTGAGCGGGCATGCCTCCCCAAATGTGTGATAAAAGGGGGAACGTCCAGCCGATGCCAAGCACTCAATCCTTGCGCACAGAACTTCTTCGGCGGACGTTCCGATATGTAGGGTGGATGAATTTTCGAAAACGGCATGCCCGCCAGGGATGGCTGATAAGATGAGGGCATGCCGACCATTCGTGTGAAGGATGGCTCTCAAAGGGTGGAACGCACCGCCGTCGAGGCTACTAAATGTAGAGTGATATGTTACGAAGCCATCGACGGCGGGCATTCCTCTTTCTAATCTTGGTATTATGCTGCACCGGGACCGGTCATTTATGTTCGTTTCGGCGATCTGCGCACTGCGTGTATGGTTCGTGAAGGTGCATGCGCCGATAGGTCGGGATGTTTCGACTTCGCACCTAAAGGTGCTCCACTCGGGATGACAGCGGAAGCTGTCATCCCGAGTGGAGCGCAGCGGAATCGAGGGATCCCGACGGTCGAGATCCTTGCAGGCTGTGCAAGTCGTATGGAATATGTCTTCTCGATGCCGGCGCATAACGGTTGGGGTTAGCAGGTTGGGAGTGCGCCCTGGGAAATAAAAGAAGGACGCGGTGTCAGCCCCTATTCGTAGGTCTTGGGAACCCTTGCACGGAAGCTGTCCTGCGCCCTTGTCTGTTCTGTCCGTAAAAGGACAGAACATAACAAGGACTGACAACGTTTATACCGTGCAAACAACCTCTTTCGAGGGGCCCAAGTTTACGAATAGGTATAAAGAGTTGTTTACCCTTTAAGTTATGTCGGTCGGTATGCCGAATTATACAATCGCAAAGTTAGCATAATTTCTGCTTTCTAAAGTGTTTCTGAGTGCAAATATACAAATAATTTTTTATCTGGACATATAGACAGAGTAAAAAGTTGCAAATGCGAGACATTTTTGTAACATGAAATTTCGCAAGCCGAAACGAACCGACGAAAAAT